>Ga0208411_1000708_pt1 | contig 24591 bp, 25 predicted proteins | sample ETN01SmetaG_4_FD_185793 | JGI IMG/M metagenome (GOLD analysis project Ga0208411, IMG submission 185793) | Marine microbial and viral communities from oxygen minimum zone, Eastern Pacific Ocean - ETNP2014F12-01SV261 (SPAdes) (version 2) | ecosystem: Environmental > Aquatic > Marine > Oceanic ... | reverse complement strand
AATAGCAATAGGCCTCACCTATTACCAGCTTGGAGAATCATCCCTCCGGAGCCTGGCGAGAAACTATTGAGCTATTACCGAAAGGCAGAAGCAGCAACAGGTATCGACTGGGAAGTATTGGCCGCATTGAACCTCGTCGAAACAGGTATGGGTCGCATTGATGGAGTATCTGTAGCTAATGCCCAAGGACCAATGCAATTCTTGCCTTCTACCTGGAGTGAGCATGGCATTGGCGAAGGCGACATCCGTGATCCTCACGACGCGATACAAGCAGCAGCTCGCTATTTGGTCCGCCGTGGCGGTCTGCAAGACATTCGTAAAGGGCTATGGGGTTATAACAACAGCGACCACTACGTGAAGGCCGTACTCGAATACGCAGCCTTATTAAAGGAAGATCCACGAGCATTAACTGGTCTTTACTATTGGGAGATTCACTTTGCAAGCGAAATGGGAGATTTATGGCTGCCTGTTGGATACAATCAAAGCAAACCAATTCCAGCCTCCTCATACCTAAAACAGTTTCCTGCAAGTAAAGCAAAATAACGATCTATGCTGCTAGCAAAAAATATTTTCCTTGGCAATCAAAACCAACTGGAATAACATTGCAATTCTTTATTCAAAGCCTATCTGAGCGCATCAACACATGGCCAAGTTACAAGAGAATTGAGCTAAGAGAATGCACAAAAGGATAACTATCAGCGAAATAAAGACATTCTGCACATTATGAATTAATACTATCAAAGGGAAAACAACTGAACTAGCGGTGAGATGCCAATATTTTCGTTATTTTTTTCTACCTAAAACATAAACACTGGCTAACACGGCTACTGCGAGGAGATTATATAGAATCAGAAAGATGGGAAAGGTGAGGCTTAAATTATCAAAACAAAGGAGTACTGCTAAAATGAGAAGCTGAAATCCTAAGCCAAAAATTGATATCATGCTCATGATCCAATTAGGGATCGGGCTCGATCTAGCACAAACTATTTGATTATCCTTGAAAAGCATATTTATCAGCCAATCCTGCCATCCGTAACATATAATATATATTTTATGCAGTACAGATAAAATCGCAGGGTTTTCCTGGGGATAAGGGATTGGTGGCGAGAATTCTGATATCCGACTCGTTATATCTCCAGAAGCCTGATGTCTTTTGACTACATAAAAATAATTAAATATTGTACCTTGTAGCTGAAATGAAAACCATGTCAATAGGATCTGCCAAACGGGAACCATGAGCGGTATCCCAATTGCAAATAACACAAGGCCATTTAAGATCAAATCATTGATGGAATCCAAATATCGACCAGTATGTGAGGGACAATTCCGAGCACGTGCCATTTCACCATCAGCAGCATCAAGCAAACTTTTTAATATCAGCAATCCTCCAGCCAATACAAGTGCATATCGGTTATAAATTAGAACTACACTGATAAGACCAACTATAGTGAATAGCCACGTTATTGTTATTGCACCTACGGATGTTGGCAGCAAGCGCCTAACAAGCCATATTGCACCAGGACGAGCGTAATCTGATAGGTCCCAAAACTTATGTTCAGGGGGAAGTTTTGGCATTACAGTATTATCATTGTGGCAGCAGATTCTTGTATCAGCTGGTCAATAAGAAGAGCTGTCAAACTTGACATATGCCTTTGATAGAAACGCTGCATGTTTTCGATTCGATTTTTGCTAATCAGCGTCTATTTATGCACTCAGCAAGCATATTTAAACCAAAGCTTAGCATTGTGATACTGAGTCAGGTGGCAGCTCAGCAGGCAGCCCAATCAGAGCGGCACTCTGCTCCCACAACGACATAGCAAGAGAATTATCTTGGGCTTCCACGCTGACATTTGCCTCTTCAAAGAGGTGGTGTCCTGGACCATTGAGACTATTGCTGTGGTAGCTGAAGCGAGCTGAGTTAAAAGCCTGCTCAGTAGCAAGTCTCATCAGTAGATACCCTGCATTATCGACGCTTTCGCTTAAGCGCAGCAAATCACGTACGACCAGCGCAAAAAGACGCTGGCCCCATTCATTATTAACTCGGCTATAGCGAAAGAAGCCTCCCTTGCTACGAGGAATCACAAGACCAGGCGCCCAGGCAAGTACAGATATATCACTGGCGCGCAAGCTCAGGCGTCTGGCAAGTTCACGGGCAAATAGAACATTGCAAAGCTTGCTGTCCTTGTAGGCCTTGTCGGCATTAAAAGGTGCAATGCCATCAACCATTTCAAAGCCGGCTCCGGTTTTGAGCCCTGCCAAAACACCTAGGCCAGCTGGCTTACCAAATCGACCTCCAGGGGATTGTGAATTATGTACCTCAGAGGCTGTCACAACAACTCGAGGATGTGTTCCTGCTTCAAGCAGGGGTAGTAAGCGCTGAGTCAAGGCCTGATGGCCAAGATGATTCACCGCAATCGTAAGCTCATATCCCTGGGCTGATCTCTTTGCCTTCGCATCTCCGGTGTATTGAAGACCCGCATTGAGTATCAATGTGTCAATCGGCTTGCCATTACTTAGCAGCTGATCTGAGCAATGTTTAACACTACTCAGATCGGATAGATCCATAATCGGAGCTGAAATTGTGTTATCTCCACTGCAAGCTTGGCCGGTGTCTTCTTCGAGCCTATTGAGTGTGGCCGTTGCTGTTGGATAATCTCGACAAGGAAGAATCAGACAATGCCCGGCGCGGTGCAAACGAACAGCAGCTTGGTAACCAATACCAGAACTCGCTCCGGTAAGCATGATCCGCTGCTTTGCAGGCTGTAATGAGAGATCTTTAGTCATGATTTATAGCTTAAAAGATAGATGGTCAGTATTGACGTGATTCAGTGACCTGAATTTGGGATCCACCACAAACCATATAGTTAGCCAAGGATCATTCGTTAATTATATTTATAAAAAATGAACTACAATATCTAGCGACAATTAACACAAATGAATAGCCTAAAAATCGAGCCCAACAGAAAATAGATATATTCAACTACTCTCTCTCATTAAGTCATACCTGTACTAGTTCCACCCATACAAGAGACAGATAGGCTCTCAAAAAGCTAATTTTTTTCACTTGAGGAATAGCTAGCAGGAGAGATTATAAAAGCAGCTCAATAACGATTGTATTGACGATGGCTTAAGCCCCTAATCATTGCTGCGTAGGCCCCCATAAATTACAAGAGAGGCTTTTAAGAATTATTTGATAATCTGACATGCCCGCTCTCGTGCTTAAACATGGCTTCTATTTGTGCCAAAGGCAGTACAAGCAGCAAGAGAGCATGGAGGTGGATTTGATGAAAATATGCATTCTTTATTTACGGCAGTTTTTAGATATATGCAAATCAGAAAATGAGATCGCTCTTATATAGAGCAGCCAAGAAGGTAATACAAATACCTCTATAAAATATTCAAATTGGTCTTCTGTAACTAATAAGACTAAGAGAAAACCATCTATTATTTCGTATACATTATTCTTATGGCATTGAGATTTAAAGATTTATGGTTGCACAAAACTGCGCCGATCATGAAAATCAGCAGCCTTGCCTGCGTGACGTATAGCCCAATAACTGAAGCTTGCATCGGAGTGCTTCATCACTGTGGTGAGTGATAGCTCAGGGCAGGTAACACCTGGCAGCCAAGGACTCAGATTTAGCAGCACATCACAGCGAAAATCCCTCAGACCTACATGGCTGTTAATGGTTGGAGGTTGTACATCAAGCTCTGGTTGAAGACCGCTGCGGTAACCATTAAAGGCATACAGGTTCCAATCACCACTTGGTGAAACGTTGAGCTCCCAGTAGTTCTCTTGACCTGGTTGAGCGAGAAACGCCTCTAAACATGTATTAGTCCAGAGTTCATCGCATCGCTGGGGAGTGAGTGCAGTGGGAGGCAACTGAACGTCATCAAGCCCGGTTTCGCTGCGACTGCGGAACCCATAACTGAGCTCCAGGATCCCACCTTCCCGCCAGACGAATTCAGCGCTGACCAATAGATTTGGACTATCGCTGGGCTTAATGGGTACCAGAGGACATACCTGGCGTGTCATTACCGCATGGCGAGCCATCTCAGCTTTGGCTCCTCAAACGACCAATCAATTCAACAATAGAGGTCCACTGGGACTCAATGCTTGCTGTGAGTTGAAACTGGACCTCCGCACGATCGAGATTTTGATCTGGACGGTTTGTTTTGAAATAGGTATTGCCGTTGAGATGATCAGTTAGAAAACGCAGGCCAAGTTCAAATGGTATCAATCTGATGCAGTAAGGAATGTAGTGATAATCTCTATCACTTAAAAAGCCACTTGCTACGGAGAGATATCCATCAAGAATCGATTCACATAATGAGAGATCAAACCTCACCTGGCTCAAATCGACAGCTTCTTCTCCTGCTGGATTACAACTAGAACGTAGGCAATCACCAATATCATAGTGAACAAGACCAGGCTTCACAGTATCGAGATCAATTAAACCCACAGCTTGACAAGTGTCATTATCAATCATGACATTATTAATCTTTGGATCTCCATGAATCGGGCGTTTGCTTAGCTCGCCTCGATTAAGTGCAGCTTCAAGTACATCAACACCACTGCGCCTTGACTCTACAAACTTCATCACTGAATCAAGGCGAGCATCATTGTCAGTAGATAGCAAACCTGTGTTGCTTAAAGTAGTTATAGCTAGATCGTACTGAAGCAAATAATTAGGTGTAACATGAAAATTCTCTAGGGTGTCTGCTAAGTCCTCGTTAGGGAGGTCACTGATCAGATAATGAAACATACCTAATGCGTATCCAACTTCCCTAGCGCACTTGGAGTCTCCGATTACATCAAATGTACTGGCATAGTTGATGTGAGTAATACAACGCCAGAAGTTCCCATCATTCTCAATCCAATGTGCATCTAAGCCTTGGGTTTTTAGAACCTTGGGAATCTCCCATCTCCGTCCACGTAGTCCTGGTTGATCAAGTACCAACTTGCTTTCCACATGATTAATAAGCGTAAGCATGTTGCTCATCACCAAATCAGGGCGATCAAACACCTGTCTATTAAGGCGTTGCATCACAAAACGCTCAAGAGGGTCTACTCCTTTAAGGGTCACTAAAAAAGTATCGTTAACATTTCCAGAACCCAACACATCAATCGATGAAATTAATTCTGCAGGATAAAAATAAGCAGCAATAGCCGTCAGATCGTCCTTAGAGAGCAGTTTTGCTTGAGTCAAGACCTTTCGCATGCGTCTCAACAGGCAACGATGATGTCATCAGGGAGTTTTGCCAGAGACTAGTGTGCACTAAAGCAAGCGGTAATCAACTGACCATGGTCTTATCAAGTCAGTAACGATGGGCTTCTCCTTAATCTCCTAATAAAACTTAGCTGAGAATTTAGAGGCAAAAAATGAAAAATTTAGAGCTCATCGAGACGTGCGTGGAAATAGGATATTATTCTCTAGATGAATGTGAATGCGGAGTTGATAATCCAATGATTGAAGGCATGCATAGAGGTTACGCCAGGTTGCACAGGCCTCATTAGGTGGCTGGAAATTATCAGTAAGCTTAGCAATCTGAGTCAAAAAGGAACTGACCCTCTTGTGATCAATCAACATGCACTGAATTGGCTCTATAGGTCGTGGCTGTCGTTTACTAAGAATCCAGGGGAAAAGGATCTGCTCTTCTTTTTCCATATGCTCGATTAATTCACCTGAAACATCAAATAACAACTTTTTAAGAGCATGGAGACTTTGATTATCTTTTTCTCCATGAGCTTCCACAACACGGTTAATCAATTCCTGTAAATGGGGTAAGTTTTCATATAGTGAGGCGTGGTAACAATCAAGAATATGAGTAACAAGCTCTTCAGTAGGTGCAGTCGACCATGATTGCGTGGGGGCCTGAACAAGACATGGCCTGAGTTCATCAATTACCATGTTGATATCTATCTTCAAAGATTCACATGCATCTGCTAGTGAACTTTGGCCACCGCAACAAAAATCAAGGCCATGCTTAAGCATAACTTTCGATGCAAGAGGGTACTGATCGACAAGCTCTGCCAGAATTACATTCTCCGAGATAAGGTCCATCTTTTACACCATTAGAAATGGGCTATCAACTAAATAACAGAAGCATAATTTGCTTTGTCCTTGTGATGCTATATAAATATAGTGAATGATATTCATGCGACCACCTTCTCCGGAGTAGGGATACCATGAATACCAAACTGTTCAACAAGCAAGCTGGTAACACCAGAAGAGAGAAAGGCCGGCAAGGTAGGACCTAGCTGTATATCCTTAACTCCAAGATATAGTAAGGCTAAAAGGACAATCACAGCCTTTTGTTCATACCAGGCTATGTTGTATTCAATAGGCAATGAGTTAATATCGTCAAGGCCAAGTGCATCTTTAAGTGTGAGAGCAGTCAAGGCAAGGCTATAAGAGTCATTGCACTGACCAGCATCGAGTATTCGCGGAATCGTATTGCCGCCAGGGGTTTCAATAAAACCTAAATCAAGTTTGTTGTAACGGTACTTGGCACAGCCGGCAGTAAGGATAACAGTGTCATTAGATAGCTTCTCGGCAAAGTGTCTGTAATAGTCGCGCTGTGAGTGGCGACCATCGCAGCCTGCCATGACGACAAAGCGTTTGACGGCACCACTTTCAATAGCTTCCAAGATTGGAGTGGCAAGTTCAGCAACTTGGTTATGAGCAAAGCCACAAGTAATTGTCCCTGATTCAAGTGGCACCGGAGGTTCAGAACATTGCGCCATGGCAATGAGTTCTGAAAAGTCCTTCTCTCCATCAGGCCCTCGATCAATGTAACGGTAACCAGGGAAACCGGTCGCACCGGTGGTAAATACCTTGTCGGCATACGATGCATGTTTAGGTGGTGGAACAATGCAATTAGTAGTAAACAAAATTGGGCCGCGAAAGCTAGTGAATTCCTTATGCTGCTGCCACCACGCATTGCCATAATTACCATAAAGATGGCGGTATTTCTTAAAGCCGGGGTAGCTATGTGCCGGCAACATCTCGCAGTGGGTATAGATATCGATTCCAGCATCCTCACTCTGCACAAGTAGCGCCTCTAAGTCGGCAAGATCATGACCTGAAACCAAGATTCCAGGACGTAATCCAACCCCGATTGAGACCTGAGTTTGCTCGGGATGGCCATAACGCCCAGTATTGGCACTATCAAGCAGGGCCATCGCTTTAACACCGTTCTCTCCGGCCTCCATTACCAAGGCTGTCAAAGTGCTGACATCATCGTGGGGATTGATAGTGGCAACCAAGGCACGTACCAGAAAGGCATTGAGTGAAGAATCCGTCCATCCAAGTTCAGCCGCATGATGAAGGTAGGCCGACAATCCTTTAAGGCCATAAGTCAGCAGTTCACTTAATGAGCTCTCATCAGAATTCCAGGTGGGCTTGACTCCAATTTCCGCCTGAATGTCTGGAAAAATTTCTAGGGAACCACAAGGATTCCATGTGGCCGCATGACTAGCCGCAAGAGGTACATTAAGTTGTTCATCTTTGCATCGTTTCTGTAGATCAACTCGCAAATCAAGTCCACTTCTAATTCGTGCTTCGATAGCCTCATCTTCGAAATTGGCATTTGTTATCGTCGTGAATAGCGCTAATCGCAACCAAGCGTGAACAGCGCTTTGAATAGAATCAAAAGCAGAAGGTTGATGTTGAATAGGATCCGCATAGATCGCCACACCACGAGCAACGTGCATCAATGCATCTTGCAAAGCAGCCGTACGAGCAGTTTTTCCACAAGAACCAACGACTGTGCAGCCTTCTCCTCCTGCTGCTTCTTGACACTGAAAACAAAACATTGACATCCTTAAGCTCGTTGAAACGACGTGGTCTTGCTAGTAACAGACCGCATGAATCAAAAATGGAACACTTCGCGGAGGATTTCCTTGATGTCGATCAAGAATGCAGAGGCACTTGACCTTCTCCGCGACCTGGGTCAGCCCAAACGGATAGAGAAAGGCACAACATTGGCGATGGAAGGAGAAAACGCCGAAGGCTTCTGGTGGGTTCTAAGCGGCATGGTGGGGATCCACCAGATCAGCCTCGAAGGCCGCCTACACGAACTTGGTCGCTTCCGAGATGGTGAGATTGTTGCAGCAGCGCTGGCTTTTGCTGATGTTCCCTTCCCTCATCACATTGAGGCTTTGCGCAATAGCAAGCTTCTCTGGTTTCCACGCAAACCAGCATGGGTGCGAATAACTCAAACACCAGAGTTGTCGAGTTTTTTCCTGCAAATGCTGGCCGGAAAATGTCGAATGTTGCAGCAACGCTTGCGTTCCCAAGGTGTAAAAACCTTGAGGGTGAGATTATTTGAATATCTACAAGCTCAAGCTAGTCTTCAAAAAAATTGCTGCTTTGTTCTTGACCAATCAAAGAAGGACCTAGCTAACGAGCTAAGTACAACACCAGAAACCCTTTCCCGGGCACTGCGAAGCCTATGCGATGAAGGTCATCTTGAGATGGAGCAGCGTCGGTTCTGCATGACTTCATCTAGTGAACAATTCAACGCTTAAGATCCAAACCACCCCTACCAATCTGGCCTCGGCTAGCTATCAGAACTGAACTTTGCGTTAAATAAGTTGATCAAGCAACCCAATGTCGCCGTATACCTTCTGCTGCAGCCGCTGCCCGATTACGGACGTGTAATTTCTGAAGAATAGATTTGACATACCCGCGGGCAGTTGTTTCAGCAATAAACATCTCTTCGCCTATCTCGCGATTAGTGAAACCATCACAAACCAGACGAAGTACAAAGCGCTCTCGTGGGGTTAAAGATTCCAAATCGCTCACCAAGGGGTTGCAGCACCATGCTGCGGAGTTGTTGTGCTGTAAATCTGACAAACTCTGCCGCGAACTATGACCAAATCTGACTGGCCATTAACGCTAAGGTGTTATCAGAAAATTACGAACAGCGCTGAGTCGATGACTAAGTTAGACCCACCCTGCCCATAGAAGCTAACCAAACCGCAATCTTCGTGAATGCAAAGAAGCTTAAATCAATTGTATTATTATTATCTCAAATAAAGAGTTTGCAAAATGGTTGATCAGATTTATAGCGTAGTTTCGATTACATTCATTGCCTTGAGGTAAGCAGGTGTATTATCTACTGACTGAGAATCATCAACGAAAGAATCATCACGATTAGCGCGGCGAGCATTATCAGCAATTACAGCATTAACAAGTAGGTTCATGGCCTCTGGTACATCAAGATGTTGTAGCGCCTCGGCATATCGCCTGCTATGGGTAGGTCGTACAGATTCCTGACAATAATTGGTAAGCTCACGACTTTCTGTCATGACTGAAAATGCAATATCCTTGGTAGCCGGGTTGCCATAGATGGACATATATAGAAGATTAACCATTGAGGCATCATGAAGAGGGATCGAGTAATTACGAACAATCTGAGGCCAATACATTAAAGACTTTAAGCCTTCTAATCCACCTTTTTGCAGGCCTTTAGATTTACACCATTGTTCAAATTCCTCCATTTCATATGGGCATCGTTGTTCTTCTCGCATTTTATTGGCAAGCACCTGTCCCGCCTGAAAGTTACGGGTGGGCTTGCCAGTTACTGGCAACATCATGCTGCCCCTAACATCTGCAACCATGGCTGTGAGCTGTGTAAAGGTGTGATCTCTTACCTTTTCCATATCACCATCTCGCGCCAAAGCAGCTTCAATGCGCTGAACTCCGTAACCCAATTCTGTCAACGCAAATGGCTGTCGATTGTATAGTCTTTGACGATCTGGTCTACACATCGAAACGGTTGCAGCCTGATCGAGACATTGGTCCAAAAGTAAAGTCAGTAGAGTAGGTAGAACACCAGGATTATCACTATGATATGTATAACCAAAACCGGCAAATATGGACGACATATTCTTTGCGGCTTTGATATATTGTCCCTCAACATTATGAACACCGGATGACACTTGGATGTTTGGGGACAAACGATCCAACATTCGAGCACCAAGCATTGCTGTCAAAGCATTGGGATGACAGAAATTTGCCGTGAAACTATCAAACGGATTACGCAATGCGCCATGGCGATGAAAACCTGAGAAGAAGGCAAGATTTGGCTGTTTCTCACATAAAACATATGACTCATTATCTATTTGGTCGTGACAAAAGGATCCTGCAAGGCAAGCCAATACAACCTGCTCACGGTTGAGTTCCTCTCTTAATCTGCAAGCCTCATCTAAATCTTCCTCTACATGGTTACTGTTAGAACTAAGCACAACAAGTTCACAGCGCTGTATCAGATCAGCAAGAGTATTGCTAACACGAGTTCCACCTTTTATATGGGTGCCCATCTTCACTACCGAGGCAACATGCGTCTCATCCATCCCATCCAAGGAATCCTCAGGAAATGCTCCAAGCAATTGGCGCCCTGGACGTGGCGCAAGCAGCAGGCTCACTCCATCGGTCTGCATGGCACAGTTGTATGCCAGGGAAGCCGGATATAGCCCAACACTGTAGAAACCAACACAGCCGCTTTCCAGTTCCCTAATCCTGCGACGTATCAAATCCTCATCCAGGGACTGGTTGAAAAAACTGTTGTCCATCAGCCCTCCTGCAGTGAAAGCGTATCTGTCGAAAACTGATCTCACCCTAAGGAGCAGATTGATCCCTTGAATAAGGAGATTCTCATATCACCACAGTAGAGGCCTCTGCAGCATCTGGCGAGCCAGTAATTTATTTATTTATCTCAATAGCAGATAGAGGCAATAGTTTAAACACAAGATCAAACTTGACAGCGCAAATAACTGAGCCAACCTCTTTCCCTGGGTTTACCTATAGCTCTAATTGCGATACTAATTCCTACTACCAATTATTTAATTAAGATGATTATTCAAATCAGCCCAATGCTAAAAAATACATAGATCCCCTAAAAATAATCCGCAACCAGAAATTCCAATAATCACTATCCCAAACGTATCTGTAATCGACTAAATCGTTGGAGACATAGGTACCACCATCAGACCAGCAATAAGAACACAAAACATCCGGTAGATATATCTAAAGCCAATTCATTAGTGGTTCAATAACATTAGAGCTATCATTATGAGGCTTACTTAAGCTGCAAACAAAAAAGAGCCATCCTTCACTCCCAGGGCTCTGACATTAATGGATTAATGCTTAGAAGATGGTCCCTTTCTACCCAACGTGGGAAGGTATAGATGCGGTCATACAAACCCAACATGGGCAACCTTGGCCTCGATCAGCTACTGATCGAGATGGAAAGTGCAGAAGATCTCCTAATCATTCAAGATCTCGATGGAGTCTGCATACCCCTGGTTAAGGACCCGCTTACAAGACGCCTTGACCCTGCCTACGTTACGGCGGCAAGAAAGCTTGAAGGGAATCTCTCTGTACTCACCAATGGCGAGCATGAAGGACGCCGTGGAGTAAACCGTCTAGTGGAAAAGGCTTTAGGTAACTCTGATCTGCCGGCTCAGCAGGGCCTCTACCTGCCGGGACTAGCCGCTGGAGGGGTGCAACTTCAGGACCGTTTTGGCGTCCTCAGTCATCCCGGCGTAAGTGATGCAGAAATCGCCTTCCTCACTGCACTGCCCAACCTTATGCAAAGCCTGCTTGAAGAGCGTCTTGCAAAACTGATGCCTTTGCTCAACACTTCAACGCTTAAGCACCATGTTCAGTTAGCAGTACTCGACACCCAGGTATCACCCACAATCAACCTTAATGGCCTATTTGGCCTGGTTCCAGACGACGTAAGGACCCAGCAAGCCTTACAAACGATGCTGCAGGAGTTAATGGATGAACTACTTGTAAGCGCAGCTAACGCTGGATTGACAGATTCATTTTTCCTGCATGTTGCTCCCAATATGGGCAGTGATGGAAACCGAGAAAGGATCAAGCCCGCTGTCTGCGGCGATGTGGGCACCACTGATATCCAGTTCTTGCTCAAAGGAGCTCTAAAAGAAGCTGGCCTGCTTGTTTTGATCAATAGGCACATAGCTCGTCATCATGGGATTGCGCCTCTTGGTGAAGACTTCAATGTGCGTACAGCACCCACTAGCCATGAAGAACTGTTGGCGCTATGTAACAAGAACATTTCTGCTGATCAAATGCCCTTATTGGTAGGTGTTGGTGACACAGTAACTTCCAATCCATGTCCTGATGGGATGGGATGGCTTCGCGGTGGAAGCGATCGGGGCTTTCTAACTTTGCTGCAAGACCTAGGAAAGATCTACAACTGCGCCAACCGTGTTGTACTAGTTGATAGCAGTGGTGGGGAAGTAGATCGTCCTAACTTGTTAGATGCCAATTTAAAGGGAATAAGTGATCCAGAAGATCCACTAAATTTTGATGTCCTTGTCCCTAGCGGACCAAAGGGTTATGTGAAATGGTTTGAATCACTTGCCGAACGCCGTGCCTGTAAGTACAACATGCAAGAAAGCTGAAAAAACAACCCATACTTTTATTAATCAAACATAATACTGTTTGCAACTGCTTAAACAGCACGCCTAAAAGAGATCAAGCATCTCCACAACTAAAGAACAGCTCTTGAGATACAGATCAATTAGGGGAAGAGCCCCTATTATCAATAAGATCAAGAGGCTCAGTAAAGGTTTCATGGCGGGCTCAAGACTTAATCCATTAGTAATGGTGAGCTTGATTGGCTTGATTGGGAGCAGTTCATTTGCTGCAGAAGGAGATAGAAGGAATCAAGTCCTGCTAACCGCTCAAGCGACAACATCAACACCGCAGGAATGCAAAACCCCAAAACCAGGTGACTATCTTGTCGTAGCGCAAGGGAGCAAAAGAGGTATTCCCTTGGGACGTCTATTAAAAGAAAATTGGTCTGCTGATGGAGAAGTAAAAGGAACACGTTTTGAACGGGAAGGTCAGGTTTACACCCAAACCTCCTACAAAGGGAAATGGCAACGACTCAGCAGCTGCGGGGTCCTTGTCGAGAGAGGAACAACAGGAGAACGCAGCGAAGTGATTCTTTACGGCAATGGATCACCTCGAGTAGGCCTTGATACCAGTCATGGTGGTGTAGTTAACGAAACCTGGATTTCTCAATCAGTTCTTAATTGTCGAGAAAAAGATCTCAATGGAACATTAGTGAATGTTCAGCAAGGATTTGATCTTAAGTCTGGCATCTGGCATCCCAATGCAATGATCAAGAGGGAAACATGGATAAATGGAGGGGTAGCAGGTATCGCAATTATTGCCAATGGAGGGAAGAGCCAAGTGTCAGCCTATCAAGGCAGGCTAATAATGGATCCTGACGCTAGCTGTATTGGCCGGCTACGTTTACAAGACGCCAAGGGTATAACCTATGTATATGTAGCAATCCTACGTAGTGACAGGAAGGGATATGCTTATCTTCAAACACAAGGTAGCAAGCTAAATGTAGGGCTATCCAGCCGCTAGCTAAGCTTTGATTCCATGCAATCAAAGCAATCTAATCAGATCATAAAAAGCAGCTAGACGCATTAAATAAAGACGGGCTAGCAATAAGCACTTTATCTCTACTAGCCATGAGATTAGCGGCTTATTAAGTTAGCGTTAAAGAAGAACACCACATAGAAATATCGGCAAGAATAACGGCAGAAACTATCCATAAGAATACCATTACTACAAGTAAAGATGCGGCGGCTAATTTTTTAGCGACATCCAGATCAGCCTGAATATATATTCAAACTGGAGAGAGATTATACTACACATCCTAACAAAGCAGCGCAGATTGCCGAATAGATAGAAAAAATATAACCAAATCTAATTTATCAATATGACTGCAAAAATCATCAAATTATCGAACATGATTTCTATACACACTATACTTATCAAGCAATGATTTACGCATCAACCATGCCACCTTGTTGTTAATTGCCTCTCAAAACAATCTAAAAGTCTTGCCTTAATTCAGGCAATTGCATAGGCCACAAAGTCAGCAGCTCAACTGCCGCGCCAAGATAACGCTATCAAGAGTGCAACTGTGCTGCCCCCTAACGACATACCAGCATCTGAGTACAGATCTGCAGTATTTCCTGAAATTCATCGCGACGCACTTCGGACCTTGCAGGTCAATCTTGGTTACCGCTGCAACCAGAGTTGCATCCATTGCCATGTGAACGCAGGTCCAACCCGTCAGGAAATGATGGAACCTGCAACCATGGCACTGATCCCCAAAGTGCTAGCTAAATATGAGCTGCAATGCCTTGACCTCACTGGTGGCGCTCCAGAGCTGCACCCAGGATTCAGGGATCTGGTCATTCAGGCAAGACATCTAAATATTGAAGTCATTGACCGCTGCAACCTCACGATCCTCACTGAACCAGGCCAGGATGACCTAGCGGAATTTCTTGCCCAGCAACGTGTAACTGTTGTTGCTTCGCTGCCCTGCTACGAAGCCGAGAACGTAGATCAACAGAGAGGTGATGGTGTTTTCAAACGTAGCCTTTTGGGATTGCGCCAGTTGAACCATTTGGGCTATGGCCAACCAGGTGAAGAACTCATCCTTAACTTGGTTTTCAACCCCCAAGGCCCTCAGCTTCCGCCTCCTCAAGCTCAACTGGAGGAGGCCTACCGCAAAGAGCTGATGCAGCGCTATGGCATCCAGTTCACAAACTTGTTCTCGCTGGCAAACATGCCAATACAACGTTTCGCAAAACAGTTAATCAGCTCAGGTCAACTTTATAGATATCAACAGCTGCTTGAAGCTGCCCATAATTCACAGAACCTAAATACGGTTATGTGTCGAAATCTGATCAGTGTGAATTGGCAAGGCAAGCTTTACGACTGCGATTTCAACCAACAACTGAATTTCCAGCTCAAAGGCCCAGTTGACTGTCTGGAAGATCTACTGAAGCTAAAAGTTCAATGGACAGACCGACCAATAGTTGTTGGCTCCCATTGTTTTGGCTGCACTGCAGGAGATGGCTCTAGCTGCGGGGGAGCCCTTCAATCAGCTGGTGTAAATCCTGAGCAAAAATAAAAAGTCAAGTCTTTACAAGGAGATCTCAACAAGATAAATCTTCAGCTTTTATCAGATCTAGTAAATGGTTCTCGAACGAAAGTACCTGCCAAGTCATTAACCGTGACAAGCGAAGGAGCAAAAAGAAATACCTGCTCTTCAATTTGAACCCGGTGGCCATCCAGAGCAGTAACGCCCCCTAAAACAAAATCAATGGTTCGCCTGCCAAGTTGCGAATCCATACGACTCACGTTTAGTAAAACCGTGCGCTGCTGACGTACAGCCAAAACAGCTTCAAGGGCCTCTTCAAAAGTCAATGGCTTGAACACGACAATCTCGTGCCACCAATCAGCAGATTCTGTAACCATATCCTCGATGCCGACAGGCTTGTGATGGTGATGATGAAGCTGAACCCAAGTATTCTCGCCAAAGGTGCAACAAATGATTCAGTGGTATATCCCTCAATCGGGATGCATCATGGATGATGGAAATCATGGAGCTCATGGGCCGATCTGCCTCACCTTCATCAATTAGCTCTCTACTGCTAATGGCAGCAACAGTCGGATTGACAGTTCTGACAAGTGGTGCAGCAAGCAACGCAGCCGAACCACTTGGCGTAAAAGAAAAACAAGCGGTATTTAAAACCCAAGCTGAGGCAGAAGCAGCAGCACCACAATTTGATTGCGAGGGGGCCCACCAGATGGGCGATATGTGGATGGTTTGTGACAAGCACAGCATGCATATGGAGCACCAGCACTAGCCATGACTTCTCCTGACAAGAGCGCTGATAGCAACACGCCTGCTCACTGTGGCAGCAAGCCGAAAATGCTTGCTATTGGAATAGCCCCTTTGGGAACAATTTCAATTGGCATTGTTCCGATGGGAGTCGTGTGTATTGGGGTTGTACCAATGGGTGTCGTTTCCATTGGCGTAGTGGCCATGGGAGTAATCAATGCTTCTGTGGTTGGGATGGGCCTGCTTTGCGTTGGCGTTAGCACCATGGGTGTTTGGACTGCTGGTCCATTAACCATGGGCCTAGTAAATTTGGCTGGATCCGAGGTTGAGAACTCTCATCAGCACCACCTTCCCGTGAGCGAGAGTTTGTCGTCAGAAACGGATCCTCGTTTTATGGCTTATCCCACTCAAGAAGAAGCAGAAGCGAAGGCCAGGGAGTTGGGATGCAATGGCGCCCACAAAATGGGCACCTATTGGATGCCCTGTAATCAACATTCGCAGCACTAAGGTCTATATCAAGCGCTGCTGATCACAGAAGGTCTCTGACAAGACGGACATAGTGCGCGCACATTAAGGGTCGACTCTAAAAGTTGGAAACCAATCCGCTCTGCAGCAGCGCGCCCAGCATCAAGAACCTGCTCACTTTCAAACTCCTCAGTACGTCCGCAACTTACGCATACCAAATGATGATGATCAGGAGTGTCATGACTAGCCAATTCAAAACGATGCCCGCCTTCGCTCATCTCCAACTCGTGTAGGAAGCCCATATCAACGAGCAAGCGAAGCGTGCGATAGATCGTCGCCAAAGACACGCGCAACTTTGCTTCTAATAGTTGATGATGAACTTCTTCAGCACTTAGATGAATACCAGAACCAATGCTTTCAAATAGATCAAGAACACGGCGTCTTTGAGGCGTAAGACGTCTGCCTCCATGATGCAAGCCAACCTCCAGCTGTCCATGGAATCGGGCCAAGGACGAAGAAGAAGGCAAGGCCACCTCGTTACAGCGCTTCTCAACAGTAACCATTAATGAGAGTGACTGACGCACTGAGAAATGCGCGTTCACCTAAAACAAAAAAAGTTGTCTTTCTAAAGCTGGTTTAACCAAGCCAAAAGCTGATCCTTCTTTCGTTGCGGCAAGGCCTGGTAACGCTCTCTTGCCTTATCAGCCTCTCCACCATGCCAAAGGATTGCTTCCTCAATGGTGCGTGCTCGGCCATCGTGCATGAAACTTGCCTTGCGATTAACCCTCTGGGTCACCCCTATTCCCCAAAGAGGAGCTGTGCGCCACTCAGAGGAGGAAGAGAGACCTTCTTCGGCCACACCATCGTCAAGACCAGGACCCATGTCATGAAGAAGGAGGTCGGTATAAGGCCAAATTGTCTGGTTATTTATGACTTTCGCCACAGCATTTGGATTGTTGCCAGTGCGATGACTAGGAACATGACAACTTGCGCACTGAAGTTGATCAAAAAGTGCTGACCCTTGTCTCATCAAAGGACTATCAGATGTCTCAGCTGTGGCTGGAGCACCGAGAGTCTGTGTGTAGTAAGTCACGCCATCTAGCTCCTCCCAACTGATATCGGCAGGGCTGCCATCAACCGTAAGGGTGGTATTTGGACCAGTTGCAGTAGTAAGGCCCATATCATCTCGATAAGCGTTAGCGCTCTGTTGGTTAACGCTTGCAGCTAATGCCTTCCAACCAAATCTGCCAATTTTGCGCTTTCCATCGCTATCAATTGTCCACACAGGCCGGCCTGAGATGCCATCGCCATCTTGATCATCCGGATCAGCATTAGCCAGCACGTCGGATTCAGGGATTGCTTCTAAAAGCCCCATGCCAATCATTGGCGGCGCAATGCGTAATGAACGAGCAATGGTCTGCGAAGAAAGTTCTGTCCCATCGGGTTGGGTAATGCGGGTTTGTAGTTCTCGCAACCCTTCTTTTTCTATCCAGGTTCGCTCAACTGTTGCCTCAGGACTATGGCCAAAGATTGCCTTGTCTTGTAACTGGAAACCAATATCAGGTACTGGTTGAGTTCCACCACCATCCTTGAGCGCAACGCGAAATAGTGATTGGCCAGCTATCGGCTTACCTCTTCCGTTGAGTACATGGCACGACGAACAGGCTTTGGCGTTGTGAATAGGGCCAAGGCCTGCACCAGCATGACCGTCTAGGGGCACATGGCTTTTTTCAAAAAGCGGATCTGTTTCAGCATGCCTATCAAACTCAGCCTTTGTTAGTCCTTCTGCCGGCGTCTCAAAAGTAGAAAATCCTCGTTTAAAGACAGTCATATCGCCAGCTGGGCGATGTGGATCGCCTGCCCATACCGGGCGTTCTGATTCAATCAAAGCTCCTAGCCCTATAACAATAAGTATCGCCAGGCAAGCCAGAAGAAGCTTATTAGTGGGATGACGTAATCTCATGATTCCATCATCCCATTGAATGGATCAAAATAAGCTTAAATAATTATCCCAACTTTTCTGATACCGACTCAGTGGTTTCCATTGCAGCAATGATTGCAGCCATAAGATCCTCTATCTGTTCACGAGTAGCTGGAGCCTCCAACTTGTCATTTAGACGTGCAGGCAATGCTTCAGCAAGGCTGATAGCTGTATTCAGCTGATCAGTTAATGCTTGCGCCAAAACTGCATCTTGACCTTTTACAAGAGCTTGCAACTTGGAGTCCTGCCAAGCAACTCTTACGCCTGTGAGGTTGGAAACCACATCAGCGCCGGTATTGCCACTGAAAGTACTTTCCAACTCGTCTTTGCCGGCCTCGAGGGCACCACCCAACTTTCCATTAGCAACTTCATCTAAGCAGCCGGTCATCCCCTCAAGGATGTCACTTACGGTCCTAGCCGGGTCCGCTTCAACATCGGCTTTACCAAAACCATCATTTCCACTCCAAGCAGCTAATAAACCTTTGGCATTTGCCTCGAGGTCTTCTACAGCAACATGTAGATAATCGAGTTGCTGTTTTGTCAGGTCTGAGGCCTTATCTACGCTGAATAGAACGTATTCAATTCCGTGAAAGCCACGACCAGTAGTATCGAGCTTCGCAAAAGTTTCTTCTGAGAAGTCATCCATAGCTAGAGCTTCAGCTAGTTCCTTATGGCTGACAGGCCAATCATCAAGATTGGGGTCAAAATCATCTGTTTCGGCAGGTCCATAGGCCCAAGTCTCTGTGATTTCCCATGTTTTACGGGTGGCCTTCCATTGCTTGCGAGCTGCCTCGAGGTTGGCATCGGTGGGGTCTTCATGGAGCTTACCGAGAGCATTCTCGAGTTCCTCAGTCGCATTTACAAGCTTCTTGTAGCTAGGCAGAACAACGTTGTTTACTAACGCGCTGCTTACTTCCTGATCAGTTGGTGCAGCCTGAGACTGCGGTGTGCAGGCTGCTGCGATGGTGGCTGAAATAGCTGCGGCGCCGAGAAGAGGAACAAGACGTGGCAAACGAGTCATTGAAAAGCCCGAGACTGGGTGGGAGATGTTTTTTAAAGAGTATTGATACAAGACGGATCAGGTGGTCCAAAAATCACATGCAAGCGAGTCAATTGCTACGCAGCGGGGCGTCATGGTGGATATTCGAAGGTTTTGTCATTAAAGGACCAAAGGAAACGTTATCTATGTCACTCATAGGTATATCTATTTATCAAAAGGAGGGTCAGCTAAATTCTCAACGGCTATTTGAATTGCATGAACCAATAAAGGTTTTGTACTTTTGCGATAGTTCCTTTACCGACCACGCTAACGCAGTGCATCAGGCTGATTCCAAGATAGTCACCATTAAGCAAGCCTAGAAATAAGAAATTACAATTACGCCGCACAATGGTGATAATGCAATTGACATAAGTGCGTTCATATTTATGGCCTTCAAAACCACATTCTATGCTGTGATTTTAATGCCTCACTTCAGATACTGGATACTTAAATTACCAACAATCGAAACAGGAAATACTTGCAATCGCAAAATTTAATTATTTGAAAAGTTACAAGCGAAGTAATGCTGCCAGAACACAGCATAAAAGGGAGTTCAGTCAAGTAACAACGACTAAGTAGATCAACATAAAGCACTTTTTAATTCACGCCAAATAAGCTGCCTATTAATGCGGTTAGGGCCATTGCAAAAGCACCCCAAAACGTCACTCTTACAACAGCAATTCTAATTGAAGCTCCTCCGGCCTTTGCAGATAAAGCCCCTAGCATGCCTAAACAGAACAATGAGGTAATTGACACCAATACAGGAATCTGTCTCACCGGTAGCAATAAAGCTACGAGAAGAGGAATAGCTGCACCAATAGAGAACATGCTCGCCGATGCTATTGCAGCTTGCACTGGCCGGGCTTTTGTGATTGGCGAGAAACCAAGCTCATCCCGCAAGTGGGCAGCAAGAACATCTTTGTTAGAAAGCTGTATCGCTACCTGCCTTGCCAGCAAGGGATCGAGTCCGCGCTTGACATAAATACCTGTAAGTTCATTGAGTTCGGCTTCTGGATCATTGGCTATCTCGAGTCGCTCTCTTTCACGATCGGCTTTTTCGGTATCAGCTTGAGAACTTACTGACACATACTCCCCTGCAGCCATCGACATCGCCCCTGCCACTAATCCTGCGACTCCAGCCAAAAGGACACCATGATGGCTAGTGCCAGCTGCAGCCACACCTACTACCAAGCTTGCAGTGGAAACAATCCCATCATCAGCTCCAAGAACAGCTGCCCTAAGCCAGCTAGCACGAGCACTGTGATGTAGCTCTAAATGGTCTGTATTCACCTTCTAGCTAAAGTAACAACAATCAATTATTCCATTAAAATGAAGATCAGAAGCTCACTGATTACTGATGTCTCTAGGTAATTCCTTCATCCAAAGCCAACTGAGTTGATGATTCGTGCTTAATTCAAGCCTTATGCCAGAAGAAAGAAGAACTAAGTATTATTAGAGTTCTGCAGAATGAGTTTAGAAGTTAGTGAGTCCAATATGCAGTGCTCAAAGCTACTGTCAGCTAAAGGATTATCACGCCAGCTTGGTGAGCGCATTCTTTGGCGAAATCTCACGATTGAATTAGTCAAAGGTGATCGAGTTGGCCTGGTAGCGCCCTCAGGTAGCGGCAAAACTCTTTTAATGCGAAACCTATCTCTATTAGATCCCCTTGAGCAAGGCCAATTAACGCTGCATGGAAGAGCACCAGCAGAGTGGGGGTTGCCAATGTGGCGTTCGCATGTGATCTACCTCAATCAGCGCCCTGTATCACACTCTGGAACAGTGAAACAGAACCTACAAAGCATTTTGTTATGGGGTAATCATCGTCATCGATGTCAGTGGCAAGAAAATCGTGTTTGTAGCTGGCTCGCAACGCTTGGTAGAGATGCTGATTTCTTGGAGTTCGACGCCAAACGTCTTTCTGGTGGTGAGCTACAGATTTTGGCCCTAATGCGGGCCATGCAACTTGATCCAGATCTACTACTGCTCGATGAGCCTTGCGCTTCACTTGATACGACAACTACATATGGCGTTGAACAATTACTCCACACCTGGCTAGCAACTGATAAGCGCGCCTGCATCTTTACAAGTCACGATGTTGGACAGATAGAAAGGTTTGCATCGCGGATCCAGGAACTGATTCCATGACATCCAATATCACCAGCGCCTTGCCAATAAACAATGCGGGATTGGCCTGCTCAGCACTATTAATTCTAATAAACGTAAGTCTGTCGATAGTATTTCGACTTGGCTTAGCAGCTTCGTTGCTAAAGGCCTCAGCACGCATGGTGGTACAACTTCTCCTAATCGGATTTGTATTGCAATGGTTATTTCAACAAGACAATGCACCATTGATTATTATGCTTGGTGTTGTGATGTCAACGATCGCCGGGATCTCGGCTGTACAACGCACTAAGCAACGGTTTATTGGCATATATCTCAATAGCCTTGTAACAGTAATGGCCTCGTCGGCTCTGATAACGAGCTTGGCTATTGCCGGTATCATTCGCCCTGTGCCTTGGTTTACACCTCAATACGTAATTCCACTGCTTGGGATGGTGCTGGGCAACACGCTCAATGGTATGACGCTTGGCCTTGATTGTCTGATGGAAGATCTATGCAATAAGCGCGAATTAATTGAAACTGCCTTAGCGCTGGGGGCAACACGCTGGGAGGCGTGCCAGGAACAAATTCGCAATGCAATCCGAGTCGGAATGATTCCGACAATAAACTCAATGATGATAATGGGTTTAGTTAGTCTTCCAGGGATGATGACCGGGCAGATACTTGAGGGTGCTTCACCAGCATTGGCGGTTCGCTATCAAATAGTAGTCTTATTCATGATCGCTTCTGCTACAGCACTTGGCGTGATCGGAGTAGTCGGTCTGGCATGGTTGAGGCTAACCAACCGTGAACATCAGCTTTTACTAGAGCGCCTGCAGACCAGGCTATAAGGGGAAGGGCAGAGTTTTAGTATCAACATTTTTACAAGTACGAATTGCCATAGATTGAACAGCAGCAGTTGCATTAACTGAAGTCACCTGAACAATCAGTTGTTCAGTATTGATTTCATAATTAAAATAATGGTTCTTATCTGTAGGCAACCGAGCAACAATTACATTTTCAGCAGAAGAATCAACAATTAATGTTTCAACAAAGTTCCGCTGCGCCTCTGTAGGCGCGAAGGGATAACGGATTTGCACTAATGGTAGTTGATGATCCACAAGGTATAACTCATCATAGACTTTATCTCCGTAGTAATAAGAGCAGAAGATCACAACTGCAGTTGCTTTAACTTCCGCCACCACAAACAAGCTGGGTAATAGAAAAAAGCTAAGCCAAGCAAGGCATCTGAAAGGAGGCCATCCCAATCGCTGTAACAGATATGGCTTGAGGAGAGGCACGAGACTGTTGATCTTAATGATATTATTAATCATCAATGTCATTATATAACCCAGCAACAAGCAGATCGTGACCTCTTGACATGAGTATCAAACATGAAAAGGGCAATATAGGAAACAAAAAAGTTATTATCGTGGTAGCTATTGAGTAAATAGCGAGAACCAACATAGCGCTATAGCTTTCGACAAGCAATGATCAAATTTAGTGCCTGCAATATGTAACTCAGCAAGGCAATGGGAAACAAGTCATCATATAAATAATTTGTCGACAAATTAAATAGCTGTTAAGTCGTATATAAAATATAAAAGCATATATAGAATATATAAGCGGCTAATCAGCCATAAAAGCATGTGAATCCATCGCTAACCAAATCAATCACGTAGAGATGCAAGCTATAGCAATCAAACAGAAAATACAAACTGAAGAAGGAAATACAAGATTCACAGCAAGAGGAAAGCTTGAACTATGGCCGTAAAGCCAGTAAACAAGAAAAGACATGTACGCATAACTTTTTATACGCAGATTATTAGGTATGTAGATAAGATAGTTTCCTGAACATCGATTATGCGACATCCGGCACAGCCTTTTGGTCTTTCGGTTACCGGTAGGAGCTGGCCTTAAAGCGATAATTTTCATGGAACGCATATTCCAATCCCTTGACCAGTGGAGGTCAGGGGATTTTTTTTGAAATAGCGAAAGTAGAAGTAGGACTTTGTGAACGATTAAAACTCTTAGCATCTGAGAGCTCAGATAAATAAGCAGATCTATTGCTAATAAGCGTTACTAGAACCTAACAGCTCAAAAATGGCCTAACACCGTTTAGATGGCAAGATAAGATCAGTTTACAAATTTGATCTGATGGCATCACGTCGCAAAATATCGAAAGTGATCAATGATTTCAAAGCTTTCATCAACCGAGGCAATGTGGTTGATCTTGCCGTGGCTGTGATCATTGGTGGAGCATTCTCAAAAGTCGTTAATGCCTTGGTCAAGTTGGTGACAGAAGCAGTGATGACTCCAACTATGGATAAATTGCAGGTGGAGTCTCTAGGAGCATTACCAGGTGGTGCACTTCTAGAAGCAGTAATAAATTTCCTTGTAGTTGCATTTGTAGTATTTGTTGTAGTTGAGGCTGTTGAGAGACTTAAGCGCAAGGAGGAAGCAATTGCACTAGAAGAGCCCGATGCGCAAAAACTACTGACCGAAACACTACAACGTTTAACAGAGGCTCTGAATCGCCGTCAGCTTTGAACATATCCCCTGGACACTAAAGACTCAGATAACTTACTAGCACAAGTCTCTCTGGCCATACCAGCTGCTCGTAAGCTGGAAACTACTTAATATAATCTCTATGAACGAAAATTCTCCGATCAGCTCAAACCAGCGATTAAGCAATATCAGCGACAATCTTCTGCAACGAAGTCCCAAATTGATGCAACCTGAAGATACTGGGATAATAGTCATTGATGTTCAAGATAAGTTAATAGAAGCTATCGCAAATAAACAAACGGTACTCTGGAATATAAGACGACTAATTGATGCGGCCAAATTACTCTCTATAGACATTAGCATTACAGAACAATACCCAGAGAAGCTAGGCAAAACAATCGAGACATTGGCCAAAAGGATAGAAGTTGATGCTATGCCAAAATTTGCATTTAGCTGCAATGAATGCTCACAGATTATTCACAAATTCACTACTCTGCCAATCAAGCAGGTGCTTCTATGCGGAATTGAAGCGCACGTATGTGTGCAGCAAACTGCACTGGATCTGATGTTCAATGGATTTGATGTATTTGTTGCAGTTGATGCAATAAATAGCCGTAATAAGATCGACTATAATATCGCCATAAGGCGCATGGAATCAGCTGGCGTGACATTAACAACCACAGAAGCGGCATTATTTGAATGGTGTCAACGTTCTGACAGGGCTGAATTTAAAGCTATTAGCAAACTAGTTAAAGAAGATAATCCATATGATTGAAAGTACATCGAAGAACAAGCTAGC
>Ga0208411_1000707_pt1 | contig 24596 bp, 12 predicted proteins | sample ETN01SmetaG_4_FD_185793 | JGI IMG/M metagenome (GOLD analysis project Ga0208411, IMG submission 185793) | Marine microbial and viral communities from oxygen minimum zone, Eastern Pacific Ocean - ETNP2014F12-01SV261 (SPAdes) (version 2) | ecosystem: Environmental > Aquatic > Marine > Oceanic ... | reverse complement strand
GGCCCTATGAAAAGCATACAAATCAATATTATTTTCATATTAATGTCTGCTCCTTTATCGTTATGGGGGCAGAATCCGGATAATTCCATTGCTGTACTTGATTTTAAGCCAGTTGGTATTGAAAGGAAACAGGCTGAAACAATTACCGAACGCCTTAGGATTCAGCTAAATAAAACAGGGGCTGTCCAGCAGATGAACAGAAAATGGATCTATGATGTATTGCGCAGAGAAGGAATTAAAAAAATAAAATGTATTACCCCTGAATGCACAGCAGATCTGGGAAATACGCTAGATGTTAATTATGTGGTTACCGGTGAGCTAATTAAGGAAGGCGACAGCACTTTTACTATAGATATTAATATGGTCCATGTACAATCTAGAATTACCAAGAAGTCGAAACGGATCACTGTAGAAGGTGATCTGGGCGATATCGTAGTTGAACTGGAGTTATTAGCCTGGAATATGATGTGGCTCAAACCTCCGGAAGTTCTATTGGCAAAACAGCGACTGGGCCGGCATGATCCAGACGTTGTAGCTATGCTTAAACCTCGGACAAGGGAGGATGCATTAAAACGTGCCATGTGGTTTCCTGGCATGGGCTCCATCTACAGGGGTAATATTGTGCCTGGTTGCGCATTCATGGGTTTAGAGCTTACATTTATGGGCCTTGCAATTAATAGTCAGCTGAAATTCAATGACTTGAAACCGGGGAGAGAGGATAATCTTGAGAAATACCGTGCCGCTACAATCGCGGACTCAATTAAAAAATACGTTGATATTTTAGATAGAATTGATGCCGATATGAAAAACGAAAATAAAAATTTACTGACATATAGTGTCTCGGCAGTTGGTATTTGGGCTTTGAGTATGGCTCATGCCTATTATGCTAAGCAGAAAAAAGATGAATTTGCCTACTTTCGGCCGGTACGATTTACCTATGATCCTTTTACAAAACAGGCAAGTATAAGCTGGTATTTTTTATGAAAAAATATATTTTCTTTTCTTATCTTGTTTCATTTTTACTTCTAGGTTGTAGAAATGATGTTGTTGATTTGGATGAAGAACTTGATAACCCTCTAGATGCCGCTCTAGTAGAATGCGGGCTTCCGGCACTTGCTTTTTCACCTGATCAGTACGACGTTGCAGTTGGAGGCACCTTTATTACAGATATTTTCTTAATGGACAGTACTGAAAGCGAGCAATGGTATGGCGGGGTCAAGGCAGTGGTTAATTACAATCCAGAGAAATTAGAACTCATCCATATTAATAATGGTGACCTGGCTGACGGTTCAGCTCCCTTATTCTTCGCAGATGACACCACAGAGGGACGTATTGAAATCATATCTATTTTTGTCAGTATTGATTCCAGCGGGATTAACAGCAGCAATAATATCCTTTTGGCCGAATTAGAATTCCTTTCCCTTGCAGCGGGGGCTGACACCTTATCATTTGAGCGTACCGAAAATGATTCCTGCATGATCGCATCGACATCCTGCGAACTGGTGGACCCCAATGATCAGTTGATTCCGATCAAGGGCTATGGTGATGGAGTTGTGAATGCGCAATAAATTACTTTTTTATATTATTTTTTGCTTTTCGCTAAACTATGCCCAAGTTGTGAGTACTTTAGCGGGAAACGGTTCAAACGGATCAGTTGATGGTACGGGGACAGGAGCGACTTTCAATAATCCCCAGGGGACTGCTGTAGATGCCTCTGGAAATATTTATGTTGCCGATAGAAATAATAATCGAATTCGAAAAATAACCGCAGCGGGTGTTGTCACCACCTTGGCGGGAAGCAGTTACGGTTTTCTAGATGGTACGGGAACCACTGCTAAATTCAGATATCCAACAGATGTAGCGGTTGATGCCAGCGGTAATATTTACGTAGCAGACAGCTATAATCACCGTATCCGAAAAATTACTCCTGATGGTGTGGTAACCACCTTAGCAGGTAGCGGTTACACTGGGTCAACCGATGCTACCGGTATTTTAGCCCGATTTAACTATCCAATCGGGGTCGCCGCTGATAATAACGGAAACGTGTATGTTGCGGATAAAAATAATAGCCGTATACGAAAGATATCCTCTGCTGGGGTCGTTACTACATTAGCAGGAAGTTCCTATGGCTACTACGATGGAACGGGTACAGATGCAAAATTTAGATATCCTATGGATGTAGCTGTTGATGGATCCGGGACAGTATTCGTTGCTGACCAGAATAATCATCTCATCAGGAAAATTCTGGCGGATGGTACCGTAACTACCCTGGCTGGCAGCGGATCATCTGGTAATACAAATGGTACAGGGACAGAAGCCAGTTTCTACTCTCCGGGTGGTCTTGATGTTGATGATAATGGTATTGTTTATGTTGCGGATGTGAATAATCATCGAATTCGGAAAATCTCGGTATCCGGTGTTGTTACAACGATAGCAGGGAACACCCCGGGATTTGCAGATGGTACTGGCACCCAGGCACTTTTCTATGAGCCCTATGGTATTGCCGCTTTTGGCACAAGTCATCTTTACGTAGGTGATTACTCAAATCAACGAATCCGATCCATTTCACTTGATTCTACAGGAGTTACAACTGAAGAAGTAGTCTTTGCTATAGCAGGGGGGTCAAGTTCCTACAATATCACAGCTAGCACGGCTAATAATGGTAGCAGTACCGGAGGTATTAATTTATCCGGTACTGGGTTTATTAGTGATAATTCTTACCTATTAAAAGTTTCCTTTGATCAAGGCAATACCTGGAATTCAATAGCCGCTGCAACTGCTACAGCAGGTACTTTCCAGGGTTCAGGCATATTTAGCTCAAATACAAGTGGTAATGTACAATTGGATATTGCTCACAGCACACTCAGTATTATGGCACAGTGGCCAGGCAATGATGGTACGATTACAATGCGAGTCAGCGATAGCACAGAAACATTCTTTTTCCCTAACTCTTCTGGGCAGCAATTTGTATTAGATCTGACCAGGCCTATTATATCGTATGCTTCTATCCAATCCAATAATGCGAATAATACTACATACGCAAAAATCGATGATAATATAACAATATCTTTTCTATCAACAGAAATGCTCAGTAACACCATACTTCCTATATCGGGTAATATAAATGGCAATACAATTTCTGTGACCGGTTCAGGTACCAGCTGGTCTGCATCTAGTACAGTCAGTTCCATTGACCCTGAAGGAATTGCAACATTTGAAGTTACTTACTATGATGTTAATGGTAATGCTGGAGGAGCGACACTTACTTCAACTACTGATGCATCAACGGTAATTGTTGATAAAACTGCACCAACTGCAAGCAATGTAACAATTTTGTCCAGCAATGATAACAATACCCAAGCGACAACTGGCGATACGATCAAAGTAACATTAACATCAAATGAGGCTCTATCCAGTCTCAGTGATGTGAAAATTGCAGGACAAACTATCTCAGCCAGTAATATTGTCAGTACAACAAATACATCCTGGAATTTCTGGTATGTAATTCAGGGTGGCGAACCGGATGGGAATGTTGATTTTACGTTTACAGCAAATGATATAGCTGGAAACGGGACCACTGTTAATACCCCTAATTCAGGTTCAGTTTCCTTTAGCGCAAATCCGAAAATATTGTGGGTGACTTCTACAAATTATAATGGAAGTTATAATGCAGGTAATGTTATCGGTATTACGGTTCATTTCATTGAATCGGTATATGTAACTGGCATACCACAGTTGACCCTTGAAACCGGATCTCCAGATGCTGTTGTAGGTTATACCAGCGGTTCAGGTACCAATACTCTCAGGTTCGATTATACTGTTTCAGAGAGCGATTCAAGTGTTGATTTATCGTATGCCAATGCTAACGCTCTTGCACTAAATGGAAGTAGTATTCAGGATTCTGCCGGAAATAATGCAGTATTAACTTTACCAGAACCTGGCAGTATCTATTCGCTATCATATAATAAGAATATTATTATTGATAATGTAGTTCCAGTTGTAACAAGTGTTTCATCTAATCAATCTAATGGTACTTTCAATATCAATGACTATATGTACATCTATGTCCATTTTAACGAATCAATATATGTCACTGGTACTCCTAAACTGGAACTTGCTGTACAAAATGGTGAAGATTCTACAAATACCATAAACTATTATTCGAAAAGTGGTACGATTGTCAAATTTAGATACCAGGTAGCTTCTGGGGATACAACGAATGAATTGGATTATACGAGTTCAACTGCCCTTACATTAAACAATGGGACAATTAAAGATGCTGCCGGCAACCCGGCAATACTGACTCTTCCAGTACCTGGTACAACCAATTCTTTGGGGGCAAATAGGGATATTGTGATTGATGGAATTGCCCCGGTTGTAATATCAGTCACATCATCAACGGATGATGGTATTTATAAAATTAATGATGATATAATAGTTGATATTCAATTTTCACAACCTGTTTCTGTATCTGGTACCCCTGTCATCAATCTTCAAACCGGTGGTTCGGATTATGGCAAGGGCTATTATAGCAGTGGATCTAATACAAATAAACTAACATTCATATATAATATTTCCAGTGGCCATTCTAGCAGTGATCTAGAATATATTAATCATTCAAATGCACTGTATGGTACTATAAGAGATCCTGCATACAATGACGCTATCAGAGATCTCCCTGAACTGGGATCGCAAAATTCACTGTCTGGTTCCAGTGCAATTATTATAGATGGTATTATTCCCACAATAACAGGCATTACCTCAACTAGTATTGATAGTACCTATAAAATTGGCGATATCATCGATATTCAAGTTAATTTCAGTGAAGCCATCGAAGTTACCGGTACGCCTCAGTTAACACTTGAAACAGGAAATACAGATGCAGTTGTGGATTGTATCAGCGGTGCTGGTGGTTCTGATAGTTTAATTTTTACCTATACTATCGCTAATGGACATTCTTCAATCGATCTAGATTATACTGATACAACAGCGCTGGATTTGAATGGAGGCACAATTAGGGATGTAGCTAGAAACCCCGCCAACCTTATACTTTTTTCCCCGGATTCCACTGGTTCGCTGGCTGCGAACAAGGCTATTGTCGTAGATGGTATTGTTCCTGCTGCCACTTCAGTTTCATTTGTGTCAAATAACACGTATAATCCGTCGCTATCAACTCCTGGGAATTTGGTTACCATATCCCTGGTTATGAGTGAAGCAATCCAAACACCTACCGCAACCATAGGAGGAAATGATGTAACCATAACGGGAAGTAATACTAACTGGATTATCACCCGTTCAATGACATCGTCAGATGTCTCTGGTTCTGTAGGGTTCACTTTTGACTTTATAGATCTAGCCGGTAATTCAGGGGATCAGATTACATCCACCACAGATGGGAGTGTGGTCACCTTTGATAAGACAGCACCTGTTATTACAGCAGTAACGTTAGTATCTGATAATACATTTGACCCTTCTTTATCTATGGTAGGTGATACTGTAACGGTAACGATGGTTGCCAGTGAGAGTACGCAGTCACCGGATGTCACCATAGGCGGCACTATAGCCACAGTTAGCGGAGAGGGCACTACCTGGACGGCAGTACGGGCCTTAACGGCAGAGGATACGGAAGGTGCTGTAACGCTTTCTATAGATTATCTTGATCTGGCTGGTAACGCTGGGGCACAGGCTACTTCGACCACGGATGGGAGTGTAGTTACCTTTGATAAGACAGTACCTACATTTACAGCCGTTTCAATGGTATCTAATAATGCCAATACTGCTTTAGCCATGGTAGGCGATACAGTAACGGTAACGATGGTTACCAGTGAGAGTACGCAGTCACCGGCTGTCACCATAGGCGGAACTATAGCTACAGTTAGCGGAGAGGGTACAACCTGGACAGCGGTACGGGCCTTAACGTCAGATGATACGGAAGGTACTGTAACTCTTTCCATAGATTATCTTGATCTGGCTGGTAACGCAGGGGCACAGACCACTGCTGCTATGGATGGGAGTGTGGTCGCCTTTGATAAGACTCCACCTACATTTACAACCGTTTCGATGGTATCTAATAATACCAATACTGCTTATGCCATGGTAGGTGATATTGTAACGGTAACGATGGTTACCAGTGAGAGTACGCAGTCACCGGATGTAATTATAGGCGGCACTATAGCGACAGTAACAGGATCTGGAACTGCCTGGACAGCGGCACGTACCTTAACGGAAGATGATACGGAAGGATCGATAACGTTTTCCATAGATTATTTTGATCTGGCTGGTAACGCAGGGGCACAGACCACTGCTGCTACGGATGGGAGCACCGTTTTCTTTGATAAAACAGCCCCATCAGTGGATAATATTACATCCCCAAATGAAAATGGAATATATATTGTAGGTGATACTGTTTCCATCACCATCTCCTTAAATGAAATCGTCCAAGTAACAGGTGTTCCCATGCTGCAATTGGAAACAGGAGATATGGATGCATCTGCTGATTACCATAGCGGCAGCGGGAGCAATGAGTTAACCTTTCATTACATTGTTTCAGCTGGCCATTTCAGCGGTGATCTTTCATACCAAAGCTCGAATGCACTTATCTTAAATGACGGAATGATACAAGATTTGGCGGGAAATGAAGCTGACCTGGCTTTAGGGGATCCTGGAAGCACTATGGCCCTAAGCACAAATAAGAACCTGGAGATTGACGGTATCCTTCCTGCAATCATTGCTGTATCGTCCACCGTTGCTGAAAGCACCTATAAAATTGGTGATTTGATTCCAATTGAAGTAAGCTTTGATGATAATGTATCCGTATCAGGTATTCCAATATTGATACTTGAAACTGGTATAAATGATGCTGAAGCCATATATGCCAGCGGATCTGGCCAATCAACGCTGATCTTTAACTATATAGTAGAGAACGGTGATATCGCTTCTGATCTTGATTATGCAGGAATTTCTGCCTTAACTAGTAATGGTGGATCCATAATAGATGAAAATGGAAATCTTGCCAATCTAAATTTACCGATCCCAGGTTCGGGTGCATCTTTGTCGGCTTCCAATGCAATTGTGATTGATGGTATTATGCCAACTGTTAATATGTTGACTTCTTCAGCATCAAATGGAACCTACAAGATAGGGGATGTGCTACCGCTTACTGCCGTATTCAGTGAAATTGTGAATGTTTCCGGGGAGCCCCAACTCTTATTAGAGACAGGCACAGAAAACCCTGCTGTGGCTGATTATAGCGGCGGAACCGGTACTGCCATGCTGACCTTTTCCTATACCGTTACTGCAGGTGACACCACTGCAGATCTGGACTATTATGGACAGGATGCCCTGATCTTGAACAGTGGATCTATTCAGGACAGTATTGGCAACAGCTCTGACCTATTACTATTCAGTCCCGGAGATGCCAATTCGCTCAGTGGGAACAAGGATCTGGTCATTGATGGCATAGCGCCTAGCGTAGATTGGGTATCGGCAATTACACCAGATGGCATCTTTAAGGAAACGGCATTGATTGAATTGACCATTCAATTTAGGGAGCCGGTAAACGTAAGCGACGGAATACCGCAACTGGCTTTAGAAACTGGTCCTTATAATACCTTTGCCGAATATTTCGATGGCACGGGAAATAAAACACTTACTTTTCATTATACTGTTTCTGCTGGAGATAACAGTAGCGACCTTGATTACGAAAGTGCTGATGCTTTGTCATTAAGCGGCAGTGCGATCCGGGACGGGGCCGGCAATGAGGCGGAATTGTTGCTCCCCGCTCCAGGCGCAGTTGGATCGTTATCATCAAACAGCAACCTGGTTATTGATACGGAAGAGCCAAATACCATTTTTGTTTTTGATTATGATTATTATAATGACACCGGCTGGGGTGCGACAGGTCATATATCCGGCACGGTAGAAGATTCGATTTCCGGGGTTACCGGGGTTGAAGTTCATATTCGTCGTACTTCCGATGGATTATATTTTGATGGCAGTGATTGGTCCGAAACTGAAATATCGCTGATACCGGAAAATATAATAGAATGGAGCTATGATCTTTCACAAGAATACCTGGATAACAATCAGCAGTATACAGTGACTGCCAAAAGCACTGATGCTGCCGGTAATGTTGAAACCACGGCTGCTGCTGATACATTCATTTATGATTTAGAAGCCCCTGTTTCTGTTGTACAGATGGATCATAGTATTTATAATGAATTGATTTGGGATATAGATAGCTCTATTACGGGTACCGCAAATGATTCCATTTCTGGAATATATAGTATCTCTTTATTAATAAAGAATACATCGTATAATACTTGGTGGAGTGGTGAAGAGTGGTATGGTGAACCAGTATGGTTGGATGGTGCTGGTGGCCTGAATTGGTTTTATAGCATAAACAATGAATATTTAATGGATGGTATAGAATACCATATTTTTTCTCAGGCCCAGGATCATGCTGGTAATATTCAGCCCGACTCCGGTTTCGCATCTTTCATTTATGATATATCTGGTCCCTCAAAAGGCCAGGTGCAGGACGGTTTGGATACGCTGGATGATAACTGGTCAAACAATACCAGTACCATTTCCGCGATGTGGACCGGTTTTGTGGATTCTACCACTGCGTTGTCGGAATACCTGGTCGCCATTGGGAGTGATTCCGGCGGTGCTGATATTGTCAATTGGGTAAGTGTCGATTTAGATACATACTATGTGAATGATGAATTGAATCTTCAGCACGGCGTTACCTACTACTTCAGTGTACGTGCTCGGGATGCTGCCAATAATATGTCTGAATCGGCAATAAGTAATGGTATTACCATTGATACCGTTATGCCAATAATACAGGGAGTCTTTGAGGGCAGCAGCCAGAATCCTGGTTTTCAAGGGGTTGATTCTTTATTGTCAATTCTGTGGTCAGCCAGTGATGACCTGTCTGGAATCCTATCCTATTCTTTTGCAGTTGGTAGTGCACCTGGTGATACAGATGCCGTGAGTTGGGTATACGACTGGCTCGATACTTCTGTTACTGTCACAGAAGTAAATTTACAGCATGCAACGACATATTGGGGTTCTGTGGCTGCTTTTGACTCGGCGGGGAACAGTTCTCTACTCACTGGTGATGGCATCACCATTGACCTGGTGCCACCGGAAATGGGACAGGTCGTGGATATTAGTGATTTAAATATGTTAGATGATCAGGCCTTTACGCCATCGCAGACAACACTCATGGCCTCTTGGTCTGGATTTGAGGACAGTCTCAGTGGAATTGCCAGTTATGAGTACGCCATGGTAAATATGGAAACCTTTCTGGTGGATTGGACCACTGTGGGTTTGGATACCTTTGTGATTGACAGCGCTTTAATTTTATCTGACGGGCAGGTTTATTATACATTAATCCAGGCCATTGATGGTGTCGGCAACGTCTCTACCACAGTTGGTACCAATGGTATCATTGTAGATCTTTACGGACCTGTAGGTAATGTTGTGATGGATGGCGATTCAACTGATATTGACCGGCAGAATAGTTTGGATAGTTATAGTGGAGCATGGGATCTGTTTACAGATGAACTTTCAGGCCTGGATGGCCACGAATACGCCCTTTATGATCTGACAGACTCGATCTATTATAGGCAATGGCAATTTACAGGCCTGGATACATCAGTTATCCTGGAAAGCTTAAATTTTCTGGAAAATCACACCTATGAACTCCACGTACGGGGCCTGGATCTGGTAGGAAATGCTGGTGAAATAATAAGCAGCGATGGTGTACTCATCGACCTAGCCGCGCCAGCCGTGCCGGGAAACCTTGTGGGGCGCTTTTCTTCTCAGCGCATCGAATTAACCTGGGAACCGGTTTTAGATGATGATTTTAGCCATTACCGGATTTACGCCGGGCCTGATTCCAGCCAAATCGAACCAATCCTGGATTCTGAAATAGCACTTTCTGAAGCATTTATTCCTGGTTTTCAAGATGGTGAAACCTATTATTTAAGTGTCTCGTCATTGGATATTGCCGGCAACGAGAGTATACTTTCTTCTGGTGTTAATGGTATTCCTCAGCACGCTGCCATAACAGCAGTATATCCGGATACACTGACAACTATATTTCGGGACGATAAGGTAGTGAAAATTCAATTTTCGCAGCCCTTGCTCAATTCAGGATATCCAGCCCTAAATTCCATTGTCTATGAAAATATGAACCTGGCCGCTGCCTATTCAGATAGCGATACCACCCTGACCCTTACCCTTAATGAAACGATAGCTTCCCTGGATACCATAACCATAACCATTCCCGGCATTGTGGACTGGGCAGGAGATACTACAAATGAAAAACGCCTCATATTTCATACCTATCTGCTGGGGGACTATAACCATGATTTCCATATAGGTGTCGAGGATCTTGCAGGATTTATCAGCGGCTGGAACAGCCAGGATACCACCTATGAGCTTGGTCCGGTGACCGGCACAGTTCCCCACCTGATTCCTCAGTTGAATCAAACCTTTGATATGCGTGATGCCATGACCCTGAAGCGCATGTGGGACTGGTCGAACCTGGCCCCGCCTGTAATGGCCGCATATCAAAGCTATATAGGGCCGCCTTTAGTCTTAGAACAATCCGGCAGAAAATTGTTGATCACCCTGCCAGATGAAACCATGGCTTCTGAAATTGTAATCAGCTATCCTGATGGAATACTGGATATGGTTCAACAAACATCTGCTGAACAAGAGGATAATGATTTGCGTTTCTATAAATCATATAGTGAAAGCAGAAAAATACTGCAGGCCAACGGCTACAGAGAACCAGTAATGGATGGGAGCGAAAGACAACTTTCTTTCACGGTAACGAGTATATCCGAAAACGAAATTCCTTTATCATTGGGTTATCAATTAATGGGTAATTCAGATATTATCGTTGCAAGGGGGGTTGTTGATATGAGATTTGTTCCAACCCCGGAAGAATTCGCACTGCACCAGAATTTCCCCAATCCTTTTAACCCGGTGACAAGAATTAAATATGATTTAAAGGAAAAAAGTGAAGTAAGTATAATAATATATGATGTTACCGGTAGGGAAGTGAAGCAATTAATCAATGCAGGACAGGAAGCAGGTTATCATTCGATGCTCTGGAATGGCCGGAATAGTCAGGGGCAAAACGCAGGGGCAGGGGTGTATTTTTATATGATCCAGGCCAATGATTTTCGCCAGGTGCGGAAGATGTTGCTACTGAAATAATTATTTAAAAATATTTCATTTATAGGGTTTTATTGGGATAATTATCATTGATGGATTGAGACGCCGGACTGCTTAATATGGCAGCACAACTATAAACTAAACTTTGTCTACTTGTCGCATCTAATCTTTGATGAATTGAACTCCGATGTTAATATGGGCGGAATCCAATTCATTCCAAATAAATCAAGTGGGTCAGGAATTAAATTATATTCAAACAATCATATTGTAGAATTAGGCGATTTACAAAAAGGAGTATTTAGATGAAGTTTGATTTTTCCTCATATATAGTATCTGTTATTATGTTATTATTTAATACAGTCTATTCCCAAGACTCCTTTGAAGAATTCCAAAACCAGCAGCAGCAGGCCCAAGAGCAGTTCTTTGAGGATGAAATAAGTGGGTTCCAGAACTACGTAGCCTCCGTCACTGCTCAGTACGATGCCTACGAACAGCAGCAAGACAGGGAATTTGAAGAATTCAAGGAAGCGGTGGAAGAAAAATGGCAGAACTTTAAGTCGCCATCCAAAAAAGAATATGTGGAATATGATGATGACCTGGATTCCAGGGCCACCGTTGATTTTGAAAAAGGTGAGATCACGGTGGAAGTGATCGTTGAAGAGGAGGTCACAGAGCCTAGTCTCGAACCGACAGAAAAAGTTGAACAAACAGCTCCAAAAAAGAAACTAATACAGCAGGAGATAAAAAAGAAAAAAATGGATAAGGAACCAGAGCCCATTAAGTCCATTTTAAAAAAAAGCAAGAAATCGGATCCTCAAAAAACAAAGTCGCAACAGCAGTCACTGGAAGTGAAAAAGAAAATCCTGGACCAGAGGCTGCAACGGAAATTAACAGATATCATTAAAGCCAAAGGCGATGATGGAAAACCAATGCTTAATAAGCAGGTCGCGGATAACGAGGGCAAAACGGTTACATCCACCACGGCCAAGGCATTCGCGTCCGAACTGGTGGCTAATAATCCAGTGGCAAAAAAAACGTACAAGGCCAAGGATGGCAAAAAAAGAACAGTTTATACGGTGAAAGTGCCCCTGAAGTCCGATCATGTTAATATCCGTGCTGATCGGTACAAACAGGAAGTAATGAAGCAGAGTAAACGATTTAATATTGATCCTATCATTGCTTTTGCGGTCATGGAAACGGAATCTGCTTTTAATCCCAAAGCTAAATCTCATATTCCTGCCTATGGTCTAATGCAGCTTGTACCTAAAAGCGGGGCCAGGGATGCGTATCTATATGTCTACAAGGAAGACAAGTTCCTCGATGGTGATTATCTTTACCAGCCTAGGAACAATATCGAACTGGGTTGTGCGTATCTATCTAAAATTAGGCATCGATATTTTAAAGCGATTAAGGATGATGAGCGCGCTTATATTTGTGCTGTTCCCGCCTATAATACTGGCATTGGGAACGTAGCAAAAGCACTTGTGAATAAACCTAAATTAAAGCCCGCGGCCCAAAAAGCAAATTCCATGTCTCCGGATCAGCTGTATAAAAAACTACACAAGGACTTGAAATACAAGGAAGCGAGGGATTACCTGGAGCGGGTCTGGTCCAGGAAGGACAAATACGCAAAGCTTGCAGGGAAATAAACTAGGCTATTATGCACTAAACAAAAAGTTCCAGTCATTGAGAGTCTGCAAAGGATGAGATAATCTATGCAAGATGTTTCGGGAAACAGCCAGAATTTGACTCCTAAAACAAAATTGCATTACCGATCAAAAAAGAACTAAAATAGGGTCGTACAGCATCAGTTAATCATCAGTCAATAATGATGTAAATCATAATAAATGAGTAAGGATATATAATGAATAATAAAATAATGGTCTCTGTTTTTGGTCTTCTCCTTTTAGCAGGATGTGCTGGTTCAAAGTCTGCATCGAAGAGTGATGTACCAGACTGGTACCTAAATCCACCAAAGTACGAAGACAGATTTGTTGGTGTTGGTGATGCACTTCGCCCTCAATTGAGTCTTTCAAAAACCGTGGCTACTGCACGGGCAAAAGCTGAAGTTTCCAGGGCACTGGAAACCAAGATGAATACAATGGTTAAGAGTTATCTCCAGGCTTCTGGACTGGGGGCAGATGCCAGTGCACTGGAGTTTACGGAAGATGTAACAAAATCAGTATCATCCACAACGCTGAAAGGATGTATTATTGATAAAACTGAAATCAAAAAAGGCCGTGTATTCGTTATGGTAACTTACGATGCGACAGAAGCACGAATGCAAGCCAAGGAAGCTACCCGGAATTCCGCTAAAAAGCAGGAAGCACTTTATAACGAATTCAAGGCCAGCCAAGGCTTTGATGCTTTAGATAAAGAAATTGAAGGCATGAAAACCAGTTCCAGTGTTGCGTCCCCTGAATGATCATTGCTTTCAATTTTTCTTAGCATCTTTATTTGTCACCACTTTTGGGGGACTTCTGGCATAGGGTGCTGGAGTGCCACAGTGGTTTTTAAAACCAACCTCTCATAGTAAATATTACTATGAGGCAGGCCTTGCCACAACTGGCACGCTACGGGGTAGCATCCATGTTGAAAGAGGATTCAAAATCTTTAATCAAGAAATATGATGATGGGCATGGTTTGTTGAAGTCATGGCCGAAATCAGTGTTAATCAGGCCCTAAAAAACTCAATCATTAAACATCAATGGTATGATCAAACTAATCACCATTACTGTACACTGGCGGAGTATAGGATCAAAAAATAAAATAGTATATTAATCCAGGACCATATTATGGGCCAAAAAGACCACCAAATCATTCTAGGAAAAGGGTCTGACGAGACCTTAAAACTATTTGTTAAGACCTTACAACGTCATTTTCTAACAGAATACTTCAGTCATTTGTTTTTCGATAAAAAATTATTTTAAGTTTTACAATCAGAACATTGAATATAGGATATCTTCATTTAGACTTCCGCCTCTTAGCCGGGATTATTATTTTAGGTTATGTGGAGTAATTTTATCAAAACATGAGGCTATTATTTCCTACCCTGTTTCTCCTTATCGTTTCCTGCATACCCAGAAACGTACCCAAAACAGTTACGCTCCCGGAATGGGTCACCCGGCAGCCATCTGATAATAATTACTGGTATGGTGTGGGTACTGCGGATATAAACACCGGTGATGATCCCCATCTGGCTGCCCGTCAGAGGGCCCTGTCTGAAATCGCTGAGCAGCTCCAGGTCAATATTCAGTCAGAACTTGTAGATGTGGTAGAGGCCGCCAATACAGAGGTCAATGAATTTACCAGGTCCATAATTAAAACCAGGGTCAATGCCAGCCTGGATTTTGTAGATTATGCAGATAGTTACCGCAGCAGCCAGATGTACTATGTACTGGCTCGATTGAATAAAAAGAGTTATTTTGAAAATTTGGCCCGTGAAAAACGCCAGGCGGAGGAAATAGCCGGCGACTTGATCCGCAGTGCGGCGCAGGAGTTAACTGGTACCACATTTTCGAGCCTGGCCCTGGCCGTGGAAACAATCAGCCCCTACCTGGATCAATCTCCGAGTATAGAATATCCTTTTGGATCGGGAAAATCACAGACTATTTACCGTGTCGCGGCCAAAATGCTCCGAAATTTTAATGATCGCATTGACCTGCGACTGGAACCGGCGGTCATTAATATCAAACCATTTGTAAACGATGAGCAGCGCATTGGTGTTAAGGCTTTGGATAAAAAAACAGGTTCAGCAATTGGTGGTATTTCTGTTATGATGAGTGTGCCTGACCTGCCGGAAAATGAGCTGCTCATAACGGATAAAAATGGACAAACTTATTGCCAGCTGCAGCCGGCAAGATCCCGAGCCGGCAGTTATACCATTATTTTTTCTGTTGATTATTCGTCCATGCTGAAAAGCGAGGCCCTATCCCTGGTAAAACTAGTGCCAAGGAAGTTCCCGGTGAAAGTAACCATCCTGGCACCCAGGATCGTATTAACTAAAGCTATCACTAATTTGGGGAAGCAGGTAGCCTACGACCCTCTCCTAGGATCTATCAAGGGTTGTTTTGAACAGGGTTATTCTGCTGTATTTGTGGAAGATGAAACCACCGCCGACCTGAAATTGACCCTGGTTGTCGCCACAGAACAGCGGCGGGAACGGCTGAGTGAGAAATATCCATATTTTCTTTTTGCAACCGGGAATCTGAGTCTTGTAAATGTGTCTACAGGTGAAGAGATAATGAATGTTTCCCTGGGAGAACACAAAGGTGCTGACTTTGATTCTGCTGTGCGGGCGGGAATGGCTGCCATTACAAAATTAGAAAAGAATTTTGCCCTTCCTATTTGTCAATAATAAATGCAATGAAAATGACAATCATTATTCGCATATCTATCCTAATTTTACTCATGACTGAAGGACAACTTTCAGGAGCAGATTTGCAGTTTATTATTGATTATCCCAGGCAGGATAAGGAGGGAGTAGTAGAAGGCCGTGTGCTGCTGCTATTGAGCCCGAACGATGAAAAAGAACCCCGATTCCAGATTTCTGATAATAGTACTACGGGTTTTGTATTTGGCTTGGATGCAATTGGTAAACAGGCACCTGAAGGTGTTACCATTGATAACAATATATTTGGTTACCCGGTTTCCAGCCTGGATGAAATACCTGCAGGCGAATACTGGGCCCAGGGTCTGATCCACAAGTACGAGACTTTTGATCTTAAAACAGGCCACCAGGTCAAATTGCCCATGGACCGGGGGGAAGGACAGCAGTGGCACTCTGCCCCTGGTAATTATTACAGTACGCCCAAAAAAATAAACCTAGATCACAAACAGCGAAAAACAATTAAAATCACCCTGGACCAGAAAATGCCTGCCGTGGAACCACCGGAGGATACTGAATATATAAAACATATCAGGATCCAAAGTAAACTGCTGAGCGAATTCTGGGGACGCCCCATGCATCTCGGTGCCCATGTGCTGCTGCCCCATGGATATGATACTCACCCGGATGCCAGGTATCCGCTAATGATATTCCATGGCCATTTTCCAAAGGATTTTGGCGGTTTTCGGGTTGAAACTCCGGATCAGGATCTGGAGCCGGAATACAGCGAACGTTTTCAGGTGGAAGGATATAACCGCATTGTTCAGGAGCATGATCATCAGTTTTACAAGGATTGGACAGGGAAAGATTTCCCCAGGGTTATCGTCATTGAGATTCAGCACGCCAATCCCTATTACGACGATTCCTACGCGGTGAATTCTGCCAACCTGGGTCCATACGGGGATGCTATCACTTATGAATTAATTCCTTATATTGAACAACAATTTCGGGGTATCGGGGCCGGCTGGTCCCGGTTTTTGTACGGCGGTTCCACCGGCGGCTGGGAAGCACTGGCGGCACAGGTATTTTACCCCGATGAATACAACGGCTGCTACGCCGCCTGTCCGGATCCCATTGATTTTCGTGCCTACTGCTTAGTGAATATTTACGAAGATAAGAATGCGTACTTTACGGGCCCGGCACACCGGCCCGTTGCACGGCCGGGGCATCGCAATTACCTGGGGGAAGTCAGCGCCACCCTGCAGCAGATGAATTACAGAGAACTGGCCCTGGGCACCAATAGCCGCTCCGGGGCTCAATGGGATATCTGGCAGGCAGTATACAGCCCTATGGGAGCCGATGGCTACCCACAGCCGCTGTGGGATAAACTAACCGGTGAGATTGACCCAAAAGTCGCAGACTACTGGCGGGAGAACTACGACCTGCGCTACATTCTGAAAAAGGACTGGGCTGATCTGGGTCCCAGGCTGGAAGGGAAGGTCCATGTGTATTGCGGCGATATGGATAACTATTACCTGAATAACGCCGTCTATCTCATGGAAGAATTCCTGAAATCCACAACCGATCCTTATTATGGCGGGGAAGTGGATTATGGCGACCGGGCCGAGCATTGCTGGAACGGGGACCACACCCGACCCAATGCCACGTCAAGACTGCGCTATAATCAGATGTTTATCGCCAAAGCAGTAGAGCGCATGGAAAAATCCGCACCTGCGGGGGCAGATATGACCAGCTGGCGCTACTAGCTCGACCTGAATGATTAAGAATATCATGAAGGCATCTTAATATGAACAGATTAATATTGATTTATATTCTTTATTTATTTTGCGACTTTGCTCTTTTCGCTGAAGAATTGCAAACTCCGAAACTTTTCCTGGGTTATGATCTCGGGGAAAAATTTACCTATCACCACCGCGTTATCGATTATTTTGAACATGTGACTGAGACAGCAAATCATGTAAACCTGGTTCGTTACGGAAATACATACGAAGGCCGCCCCCTTGTGTATGCAGTTATTACCCATCCCAGCAATAAAAAATCCATTAAAACCATTCGTACCAACCATCTCATAAGATCTGGATTAATGCAGGGGCAAAAAACCCGGCAGGACTTGGTTGTGGTTTGGCTGAGTTATTCTGTCCATGGGAATGAATCCAGCAGTACAGAAGCGGCCATGAAAACACTGTATGATTTTGCGGATATAAATAACGAAAACACAATGGACTGGCTTAAAAAGACGGTTGTAATCATTGATCCCTGCATCAATCCGGATGGTCGTGATCGTTATGTACAATATTACACCATGACCGGAAATCATCCACCGGATGTCAATTCACTCACCAGGGAACACCAGGAGCCCTGGCCCGGAGGCCGTACAAATCATTATTATTTTGATCTGAACCGGGACTGGAGCTGGCAATCCCAAATTGAAACAGTAAATCGTGTGGCGGAATACAACAAATGGATGCCTCACATTCATGTGGATTATCACGAACAATATCATAATGAACCCTATTATTTTGCTCCTGCTGCGAAACCCTATCACGAAAAGATTACACCCTGGCAGCGGGAACTCCAGGTATTAATTGGAGAAAACCACGCTCGGTATTTTGACAAAGAAAACTGGCTCTATTTTACCAGGGAAATATTCGATCTTTTATATCCGGGATACGGTGACACCTACCCAATCTATAACGGCGCCATCGGTATGACCTATGAACAGGGGGGAGGCGCACTTGGCGGACTGGCTGTTAAAACTTCAGACAGGGATACACTCACCTTAAAGGAAAGAGTGCAGCACCATTATATAACCGGACTTTCCACCGTGCAGACTGCACACTATTATTCAAAGAGAATCATTAGCGAGTTTCAGAAATATTTTGTCTGGGGACGCAAGAATGACAAGGAAAAATATCATGCTTTTGTGGTAAACAGCAGCAATCCTCAGGATAAGGTTGATGATCTGCTGAAGTGGCTCGATTATCATGGTATTGATTATGGTGTTCCGGAGAACAGCCGTTCCCGGGGTCAACAGGGCTTTAATTACAGGACACAGAAAGCGGAACAATTTACTCTTGATGGTGATGATATTGTGATTCCCGTGGCCCAGGCCAAGTCTGTGCTAACTTATGTCATGTTTGAGCCTAGCACCATATATACGGATTCTTTGACCTACGATCTTACGGCCTGGTCTATTCCCTACGTTTACGGCCTGGATGCCTATGCTGTAACTATGCCCATAAAAATTGGAAAAAGGAAGGAAAAGCCGGCCATAAAAATAGAATTAAACCCTGATGAGAAACCCTATGCTTATATCCAGAAATGGGAAAGTATCCATGACCTGAAATTTCTGGCAGACCTGCTTGTTCATAAAGTGGTACTTCGGGTAGCTGAAAAGCCATTTGAAATTGGGACAAACAAATTTGACCGTGGTTCGCTGGTTATCACCCGCCGCGGTAACGAAAACCTGGGTGACCGGTTCGATAAAGTTGTGGCTGATGCGGCAAAGAAACATCAAAGGCGGGTTTTTTCGGTGTCATCGGGCCTGGTGAGCAGCGGAAAGGACTTTGGTTCTGAAACGATGAGGGTAGTCACAGCGCCAAAAATTGCACTTCTTTCTGGAGATGGTGTCAGCAGCAGAAATTTTGGGGAGATCTGGCATTATTTTGAGCAGAAGATAGAATACCCGGTCTCTGTCTTTCATGTACATCAATTCGATAAAATTCCGCTCCATGATTTTGATGTCCTGATCATGCCGGAAGGCAATTATACAAAACTTTTCAAGCAAGTGACTGTACCTAGCGATGCAATGAAGAAAGACCTAAAGTCGGTTGCACCGATTAAAAATATACCGCCGTCGAAATTGCTGACGTGGATCAAAGCCGGAGGCAGGCTTATTCTGGTGGGTTCGGCAATGGACAAATTCGTGGATCAGAAAGGTTTTGGCTTGGTAAAGTATGAATCCGAAACAGCAAAAAAAGCTGCAGAGAAATATGAAAAGGAGAAAAAACTCCAGGACCGCTTACAAAAGTATGACCAACGTGACCGCTATAAATTGCGAGATAAAAATTATGGCACCATTCTCAAAGTAAAACTCGATAATACCCATCCTCTGGCATTTGGCTACGATAATAATTATTTTACGTTAAAACTGCGGTCCAAGGTATACCCCTATTTATCCAAAGGCTGGAATGTGGGTATTGTTGAGAATAATAGTGCCCATATCGCCGGTTATATGGGTTCGAGGGTGAAAAAAGAGTTAAAAAACGCCTTGATATTTGGCGTTCAGGATATGGACAAGGGTAATGTAACCTACCTGGGGGACAATCCACTATTCAGGGCATTCTGGTATAATGGCAATGTCTTGTTTGGGAATGCGGTATTTATTGTTGGACTATAAATCAAATATTGTTTATTTATTGAAATAATTCCCTGTCTCTATTGTTATTCTAATCTGTTTTTTCGTAAACTTTATAAATTAACCAGGGGTTCGAATATGAAATATCTCACACTCACTATCGCTCTTTTTGCCACACTGCTCTTTGCCAAAGATAATAAAACCACCTTGAAGGTGGAAGGCATGAAGTGCCAGTATTCCTGTACTGGGAAATTGACCACAGTGGTTGAAAACATTAAGGGTGTAAAGGAATGTACAGTTGATTTCGAAAAAGGATTTGCCACAGTGGTCTTTGATGAGGAAAACCTGGCTTCAAAAGACATCGTGGATGTTCTAACAGAAAAAACATCCTATAAGGTCAGCGAAATGAAACAGCAGGATACCAAGAAAGAGACCGGCAGTATCTAACTGTTATTTTTCAGTATCAATCATAAAAAGCCCCATGGATATGGGGCTTTTTTTCTATAAAAAATACAGGGAATATGCTGCTGTTGTCCGCCGGAAGGGGTAATCGTATCGCTTGCCGCCACTCGTTTCAATAATCATAGCATGCAGCAATACCCAATTAGGAGCCTATCTGCAGTTGATCTATTCCCTGTAGGTGATTTTCTTTTAAGTTCGCTGGTGTATATTATCCGTATTTATATTTTTATTTTATACGCTGTCAGTGTCATCCGTGGACAGAATGTACTTTTGACAGGCACAGTGACGGACGGAGAATCCGGAAAGCCGATTGATAATGTGAATATTTCTGCAAGTCCATCGGGGACCGGAACGCAGACCAATTGGAAAGGGGAATTCCAATTTTCATTAGTATCTGCAGATTCTATACTGACCGTCCAGCATATTGGATATGAAACATTGAAATTGCAAATCCATGAATTTCAAAATGGAACTGTCCTGGGGCTGCGTCCTCGGGTGATTGAATTTCAGGAAGTAGGAATTACCGGGACCAGACGCCAGGAATTCCTGCCTTTTGAAACTGAAAACAGTGTTATAGAACTTTCGGCGCAGGAATTGACCATTCGTTCCTTCGTGGATGTGGGTGATGCCCTGTTCAGCGAGCAATCTGTTGTGCTGAATGAAACCATTTCCGGGCAGAAAACAATGTCAATTCGAGGTGCGGCAGCGGAAGAAATGGTTTATATGTACGATGGTGTGCGCATCAACACCATGGGCGATCCCCTGTTTGATTTGTCTGTTTTTAATGTATCAGGGATATCGGGGCTGGAAATGGTCCGTGGTGCTCACGAACGGGCCCTGTCATCCTCCGGCACTGTGAATTTTATCCCGAAATTGAGTTATGGATCTGACGCTTCTTTCGTGCAGCGCCTGGGTACCTATAATTCGGGCAGCTGGGCCGGTGTAGGTTCTATCGGTAATTCCAGGATCGGCTTGACCAGTGGCCTGGGGGCAAGTGAATCTGCACAGGTATATGAAGGACAGTCAGTGCCCCAGGTCAAAGGTTTGAACAATAACCGTTTTCTCCATTTCGGTATGCAAAAAAATAACCATTATGAATTACGAATTTTGGGTTTGAAAAACAGCCGGCAGAATCTGAATATAAAAACACAGGATTCACTGGGTCTGGATTTTCATACCTGGATTGGAAAGTTAAACGCGTCTCATCCAAACGGGGGTTTTCTGTCTTTTTATTTTTTATCCCAAGTTCAAGATGGTTTTGCCAATTCAACGCTGTACAGGAGTGATAAAAGCGGTCGGAATCAAGGCTATGGCTTACAGTTTCACTATCCCATCCTCGCGGCCCAGTTAAACCTGGAAGCAGTAAAGAATGACCTCAATGCCGCCTGGGATACTTCCCTGGGCCGCATTAATGCGCAACGGTCCCTGTCCATCCTGACAGGTTCATTTGAGCTCTTGGCCAAGAACGCACCATCCAGATTTCAGCTGCAGAATATAAAAATTGTTTTCAGCCGTAAAACCATCCAAGATGGACATGAAAAAGAGGATACTATTTTAAATACGGATATCAACTGGCGTGAAAAAGGCAGCCAGTTCACCCTGTCTTTTTTAGGTCCTTATGCGGATAAACGCATTTTCCTGTACGGCAACCTGGGGGCCAGCTTTAGAATGCCCAGCCTGCAGGAAAGATTTTCATCACAACTCCAGCCGCCTGAGATTCAGCAGGGTGCTTTGGTCCCGGAGCATAAATATACGCGGGAGGCAGGAGTAAAACTGGAAGGAGGCGAATCCCCCCGCGATCTGGATTATACCATGGCACTGGCGTTATTCAGCTATAACTATGATGATAAAATCAAGCAGGTGCAGTACAGTAGCTCCAGCATCCGCTTTCCTATCAATTATGGACGGGCAGCCATGTCAGGACTTGACGCAAATTTACAATTTTGGTCACCGAAACGAAGTTTTCATACCTTGGTATCATATGCATTTTATCATTTTTCAGACCAAATCGCCTTTCCGCTGCAGCCGGTCAAAATGATCCGCGGAAAATTTCTATACACCTGGAAAGGATTGACGGTTGAGTGGGTAGTGCGATCGGAAAGTTCCCGTATCTGGACCACCATTTCACGGGATGGTGAATATTTTGACAATCGACTGGAGCCACTGATGACATACGATGCATATACATCCTATCGATTTATGGTAAGGAGTATCAGCATAACCATTGGCATTTCCGGCAGAAACCTGGCCAATAACGCCCAGGTCCTGGATGGTATTTCTATTTATGACCGCAGAGCGTATGTAACCACGGAAGTGCAATGGAATTGAACCGGTCCTTTTATTTCCTGATGGTGCTGTGCGCTATCCATTCCTGCACTACAAACCCATTCTGGGATGATGCGGCGACCCGGGAATTAAGAATCGACGGTTATGTGCTGGCGGAAGGAAAGGAAACGGACATACCTGTTTTTGTATGGGCCGATATATTGAATATCCATGCAAAAACCGATGCAGATGGATACTTTTCACTGCCCGTACATCAAGCACAGACTCCTAGCGGCAATATCAATGGGCCGATGCAGGTGTATTTTTATATTCATAATTATATCCTGGATTCGGCAACTGTGTTTTTCACAGATGGAAAATTCTCCAATGAGCAGACAGATTTTTCCAATGACGGCGAATTGACAGAATCCATCACTCTGAAAAAAATTGTATCTGTCGATTCCTATTGTTTGTCCTGCAGGCAGGGCCAGCCGCCAAGTATCAACCTGAATTATGAAGATTCTCTCACTTTTATTTTTGCCCTGGATCTCCATCGTAACTCCAGGATCAGTGCCTATAAAAAAGTGCTATCCCAGCAGGAGTACCTGCCTTCAGGAGTTCTTTTCAGGAATGTGAGCGATGGCTTTATGTATGTATACAGATTGTCAAATGACCGGATCATTCCTTTAGATTATGTTCAGGATGAAAATATTATCATTCGTTTTGACATCGATCATGATTCCCTGAATGTCCACAGCGGTCCTTACGAGGTCATTCCATTTTTCCTGGTAAATCAAAATACAATACCACTGGGATTAATAGATGCCCTGGGCGGGGAATCATTATTCGAAATTGGTGAAGAATATTTGCACCTGCCAATCGATTTTAAATATGATACGCTGCAGATAATAAATTAAGTCAATTTTTGCAATATTATAATTTCAGAGCCGGAGATGAAAACGGTAAGTTCACCCGCTAAATTTTAAAATTATGGAGAACTTATGTCAGAAAATATACATGAATTCACAGACCAATCATTTGACACAGACGTTGTTCAAGCGGATCTTCCTGTGCTCATAGATTTTTGGGCTGTCTGGTGTGGCCCGTGTAAAGCTATCGCCCCTACCATTGAGGAAATTGCAGATGATTATACCGGTAAGGTGAAAGTAGGCAAACTCAATGTGGATCAGAATCAGAATACAGCCATGCAGTATGGTGTGCGCAGCATACCTACACTGCTGATCATGAAAAGCGGTGAAGTGGTCAGCCAGATTGTCGGTGCTGTACCGAAGGAGAATATTACCAAGGCACTCGACGAGATTTTGTAAAACAATATTCAATAACGAAAAGGGAAATGAAACGGAATATTATTATCATTGGATCTGGCCCGGCGGGACTCACAGCCGCCATTTATGCAGCCAGAGCAAATCTGCAGCCTCTAGTTTTTGAAGGCTCGCAGCCAGGCGGTCAATTGACAATTACCACCGATGTGGAAAATTATCCTGGATTTCCGGAGGGTGTGATGGGCCCGGAGCTCATGGATGCATTCAGGAAGCAGGCTCAGCGTTTTGGTGCTGATTGTCAATTTAAAACGGTGGAGAAAGTTGATCTTTCCACCAGGCCGTTCAAAATATGGGCCATGGATGAAGAATATTCCGCTGAAGCGATCATTATTTCTACCGGAGCCACGGCGAAATTACTGGGACTCGATTCAGAAAAAGAATTGATGGGTTACGGTGTATCCGCCTGTGCCACCTGTGATGGATTTTTTTTCAAGGAAAAAAAGGTTCTGGTAGTTGGAGGTGGTGATTCTGCTATGGAAGAAGCCATTTTTTTAACAAAATTCGCATCTGAGGTCTGGATTGTTCATCGCAGAGATGAATTCAGGGCATCAAAGATCATGATTGAACGGGCAGTGTCCAATCCAAAAATTAAGGTGCACTGGAATTCTATTCTTGTTGATATCTT
>Ga0208411_1000706_pt1 | contig 24600 bp, 17 predicted proteins | sample ETN01SmetaG_4_FD_185793 | JGI IMG/M metagenome (GOLD analysis project Ga0208411, IMG submission 185793) | Marine microbial and viral communities from oxygen minimum zone, Eastern Pacific Ocean - ETNP2014F12-01SV261 (SPAdes) (version 2) | ecosystem: Environmental > Aquatic > Marine > Oceanic ... | reverse complement strand
CCAATTTATGGGCGGTAATAACGTATTGAATCAACAGTATACTGGTGAGCGTTATGTATGGCAACCATACGAAAGTGTTGAGAATTTCTTTAGATCAGGTGGTGTTTCTAACACATCTGTTAATATAAGAGGTGCATCAGAAGATGGTAAACTTTCGTATAATGTAAACTGGGGTAACCTTGATGAAAAAGGATTTACACCTGGAAATGCTCTTAAAAGAAATACAATTTCTATTGGTGGACGTGCTGAGTTAAGTAACAAGTTTACTATTAGTGGTTCTATGAACTACAGTAATACTCACATGGTATCTCCTCCAGTTGCTTCTTCTAGAGGTAACGGTACATTAGGATGGTCAACATTTGGTAACGTATTCTTTACGCCAAGAAACGTTGACTTAATCAATTTACCATGGTCAATTCCTGAAAATGGTGGTAGTATCTACTATAGAAATGGTAACGATATCATAAATCCAAATTGGTCAGTTGCAAACTCTCAAGGTGGTCAGAACACTAATAGATTATTTGGTACTGCTAGTTTAACTTATGATATTAATGATAATATGTCTCTTACTTATCGTGCTGGTATTGACTGGTATAATGAGAGAAACAAATCATATTCTAACAAAAATGGTGTAAACTTTAGCCAGGCTATTTTCGGTTATCTTAATACATGGGATAACAATGTAACTATCTGGAACCATTATGTTGGATTAAATGGTAGTGCTGATGTAAGTGATGACGTAGGAGTTACATGGACAGTTGGAGCTGAATCAAAAATGAGAAATTACGATCGTGAAGGTGTTGCAAGTAGCGGTCAGATTGTATATGGTGTGGTTCAACACTTTAATTATGAGAATCAATTACCAATGTCATACCATGGTCATCAAAACACTTTAGGTGTATTTGGTAACGTAGATGTAGACTATAGGGATTTCTTATTCGTTTCAGTATCTGCTAGAAATGACTGGGTTTCTAACCTACCAACAGAAAACAATAGCATGTTCTATCCTAGTGCAAGTGTAGCATTCTTACCTACATCAATGGATGAAAGTATTAAGTCTGATAACTTAACTTACTTAAAGGTTAGAGCTGGTTATGGAACATCTGCTGGATTCCCTGGTGGTTATCCAACAGTTAATAGTGTATCACAATCAACAAACGTGAATGGTGGTCTTAACGGTGGAATTATTACAAACTCCGTAAGTGACTTCCAAGCAAATCCAGATCTTAAGCCAGAATTACTTTCTGAGCTTGAAGTTGGAGTTGATGCTAGAGTTTGGGGGAATAGAATTGGAATTAATGCTTCTTACTTTGAAAGAACAAGTAATGACTTAATTGTATACAAACCTCTTCCAACATCTACTGGTTATACTAATACACAAGCTAACATCGGTAAGATTGAAGGTGATGGTGTAGAAGTTGATGTTGATTTAGAAATGTTTGATATCATCCCTGTTAATGTTGATGGTCTTAGCTGGAATGCAAGAGTTAACTTTACTTCAGGTTCTAATGTTGTAACAGAGCAATCGGATGATCAAATTATATTTGGTGGTTCTACTGCTACTTGGTTAGGTGGTAATGCTGCTATCCAAGGGGAACCTTTAGGGGTTATCGTTGGTACAAGAATCGAGAGAAATGACAACGGAGATATGGTTGTTAACGCTTCAGGTAACTACGGTTCAGAAGGTGTTATGGCAATCGATGCTAACGGAAATGAAGTTCCTCTAGGAACAGAAGGTTCAAGAACAATTACACCAATTATTGGTGATCCTGAGCCAGATTACGTTATGAATGTAATAAATACATTAAAGTATAAAGACTTTACGCTTGGATGGCAATTAAGCCATACAGCCGGTGGAGATATAGTAGCTAAAACAGTTGCTACATTATTAGGTCGTGGTGGAATCGTTACTGACAGAAAGAATACATTTATTCTTCCTGGTGTACTAGCTGATGGTTCTCCTAACAACCTACAGGTAAACAACTCATCATATTATTTCAATAATGTGTTGTTTGGTCCACTTGAAATGTCTGTTTATGACGGGTCTGTTATAAGACTTCAAGAAGTATCATTATCATGGTCAGTTCCACAAAAGATGTTAGATAATACTCCATTTGGTGCGTTATCTCTAACAGCTACTGGATTTAACCTATGGCATGACGCTTATAATGTTCCAGATGCTACTAACTACGATCCTAACGTTGCAGGTACCGGTGTCGGTAATGCAAGAGGATGGGACTTCCTTAATGGACCTAGTTCAAAAAGGTGGGGTGTTAGTCTTAAAGCATCATTTTAATAACGTAAAATCAATTAATTATGAAAAGAATATTTAAATATTTAATGATGATGGTGTTAGCTTCGGCTACGATGTTCTACTCATGTGAAACCATGGAATTAGAAGATCTAGCGAGTCCTAACTCACTATCTCCAGATCTAGCGGATGCTGATCTGTTATTAAACAACATCCAGAAAGCGTTCCTTTCCGCAATGCAAGATATGCAATGGAATGGTGCAGCTTTAGGTAGAATTAGCTACATGGGTGGTAGAAATTACTACAATAACTTTGGTAGTGGAACTATAAGCAGTGCTTGGTATCAGCTATATGCTAGTATGTTACCAGATATTGCTGTTGTTGAAGGATTGAATGGTGAAGACAATTTATTGGCTTTCCATTTAGGTATATCAAAAGCAATGGCTGCTCACGTTATGATGGGTATTGTTGATTCTGTGGGAGATATTCCATGGGCTGAAGCAAATAACCCTTCTGAGTACCCAAGCCCAAGTGTTTCTGATGATGCAGATGTTTATGCTGCAGCAAATGCAATGCTTGATGAAGCTCAAGGTTATCTTGATGCTTCTGGTGGTGGTGCTGATATGTTCTTCGGAGGAGATGCTTCTAAGTGGACAAAATATGTTAACACTTTAAGAATGCGTTCTGCCCTTACACAAGGAAATTATGCTGCTGCATTAGCTCAGACCAATGTTATTGAGACTGTTGGTGATGATATGCAGTTTAATTATGGTACGCAAGAATTACAACCAGATACACGTCATCCTTGGTATCAATCTGATTATACAACTTCAGGTGCAAACATTTACCAATCATCTTGGTTAATGGACCTTATGGATGGTGATCAGGACGAATGGATGGGTTTATGGGCTACATGGGCTAACAGTGCTAATTATGTAATTGATGGTGATGCACATAATCATGTTGCTTCTGAAGATCCAAGAAGAAGATCATATTTTTATAGACAAACATGGATTACTCCTGGTAGTAATGCTTTGATTTTCTATAATGGGTACTCTTATGCTTGGCCTGTTGAATTTGGTGGTGACTTTACTGCTTCTGCTAACGGAGAAACATTACAGTGTTCATTACAAGATCAGCCTTTCCATTTAGAATTTACTCCTGATGGAAATACAGATGCATATGGTGGAACTCAAATCGGTAGATGGTGTGGTAACTTCCTAGGATACTGGGGTAGACATCACGGAAACGATGAAGGTACACCTCCAGATAACTTTACTAGAACTGCTGTAGGAGTTTATCCTGCTGGTGGTAGCTATGATAGTCAACCTGATGTTCCAGATTATGCAACATATGGTACTCTTAGTGGCTTACCACGTGGAGCTGTATGGCAAGGAAATGGTGGTGGTGGAATGGGTATTTGGCCAGTTTACTTATCATCATATGTTAAGTTTATGAAAGCTGAAGCTGCCTTATCTTCTGGTGATGCTGCAATGGCTGCTACATATTTTACAGCTGGAGTTACTGAATCAATTTCAAAAGTATTAAGTTTTAATACTGTTGATCCTGAAGCTAGTTCAGCTCAATTCCCTACTTCTACTAAAGTAGCGCAATTTATTGCTGATAGAACAGCTGAATTCAACGCTGCTCCAAGTACATCTGCATTAGATGGATTTGGATGGCCAGTAGAGAAAGATAAAATGGATGTGCTAGGTGAGCAATATTTTGTTGCTATGTACGGTGGTGCTAACGATGCGTGGAACTTCATGAGAAGAACTGGACACCCTAGAACGGTATCTAGAGGTCTTATGGATAACGTAGAGTCTGGACCATACCCTAGAACTGGTACTTATCCATCAAGTGAAATAAGTGCTAATCCTAGTATATTACAGAGACAAGACAATTTAACAACTGTCTTCTGGGATATGGGGGCAACAAATCCTGCTAATTAAAAAAATGAAAACTATGAGAAATATATTTAAATTTTTATTCGCTTCTCTATTTGTAGTTACTTTTTCTTGTGTAGATAGTGAAAATACTATTGACACAGTTCTAGACTATGAAACTGGAGCGATACTAAGAACAATTTCAGTAAATAACGCTGTCTTAAATTCTAGTGATTCTAACAGTACATTTAGTGTAACTGTAGAGGAACAAGATGAAGCAGATGGTGCTCTATTTAAACAAGTGAATGTTTATTGTAAACTGAATGATCTAACAGACGGAAATGATAGTACTGACTTTATGTTTGTAACATCAATCGATGCTAGTGCTTTTGCAACTGGCCCTGTAGGACTTCCTAGAGGAGATGTTAATATGACATTTGGTGATGCTGCTGCTGCTATGGGTGTTGGCCCTAGCCAGTACTCACCTGGTGATGTATTCGTTGTTGGATTAGAAGTTGAATTAACAGATGGAAGAACATATGATTGGACATCTGCTGCTGGTATTATTACTGGTGGATTCTTCTCTTCTCCATTCAAATACAATGCATTATTAACTTGTTCACCAATGCCTGGAGACTATACAGTTTATATGACTGACTCTTATGGTGATGGTTGGCAAACTACATCAGGTGGTGATGGAGGTCAAGGAATTGAAATCGATATGGATGGTGTAATTACCTCTGTAGCAATGTGTTCTCAATGGGGAACATATGATTTCACTTGTACTCCTACTGCTGACGGGTATACTGCTACAGCAACTGTAACTATTCCTGCTGGAACTCAGTCCGCTACATGGACATTCCCAGGGGATTACTATGGTGAGATAGGATTTGAGATTACTGGTCCTAACAACGTAGTAGCATATTCTGCTCTTGACCCAGGTACTGCTACTGTTGGATTACTTCCAGTAGCGATCTGTGCTCAATAAGCGTAGAGTAACTGAATAAGTAAAAAAAAGAGCTTTATTTTTAATAAGGCTCTTTTTTTTATATTTATCTTTATCCCCTATTAAAATAAGATAATGAGAATTCAATACGGGATACTTATTGCAGCACTATTTCTTTTCTACTCCTGTGAAACTAATACAAACAAAGCAGATAATCCTGCTGATTCCTATAATAACTACATAAAAATTCCTAGCTCTTCTAGTGGAATTGATTTTATTAATAAAATTGAGCACAATTTAGACTCTAAGTCAAATTTATTCGATTATGACTACTTTTATAACGGTTCTGGTGTCGGAATAGCAGATATTAATAATGATGGCTTAAAAGACGTCTTTTTATGCGCAAATCAAGCTCAGAATAGACTGTATTTGAATAAAGGTGATCTTACCTTTGAAGATATCACCCTGACAAGTAATATTAACACGAATAAAGGCTGGTCAAGCGGTGTTACCTTTGCCGATGTAAACCAAGACGGCTGGATAGATATATACATTTCACAAGGAGGTCCTTATCAGAGAGGAAAACGAAAAAATTTACTCCTTATTAATCAGGGAGATCTAACTTTTAAAGAAAAAGCTGCAGAATATGGACTTGATGATTCAGGAATAAGCACTCAATCAGCATTCTTTGATTATGACAAGGATGGAGACCTAGATTGTATCGTGATGAATGAAAATGATTATTATGGTCTAGATCCTGCAAGATTCTACAAATTATTTGAAGACAAGGAGCGTCTAAAAGATAATTCTTCTCACCTGTATGAGCAAAAAGATGGAAAATTTATTGATGTAACGGAAAAAGCAGGCTTATTAAAGCCAAGCTTTGGTCTTGGGTTATGTGTTAGTGATTTAAATAATGACAACTGGTTAGACATATATATAGCCAATGATTACTATGTCCCTGATGGAATGTACATAAATAATGGTGATGGAACGTTCTCAGATGATATAAAAACGGCTACAAAACAGCTTTCTTTCTATGGCATGGGGGTAGATATTGCTGATATTAATAATGACAACCTAAGAGATATATATGTTCTTGATATGGCCTCAAGAGATCACATTAGATCAAAAACACTCATGGCATCTATGAATACATCCAATTTTGATCTATTAACAAAAAAACTTGATCTTCATTATCAATACATGTATAATTCCCTTCAGCTTAATATGGGGAATAACAAATATCATAATATTGCACAGCACACAAAACTTGCTAAAACTGATTGGAGCTGGGCTGGACTTATTTTTGATCATGATAATGATGGTCTTGAAGATATATTAGTAACCAATGGATACAGAAGGTATGGGTCAGATAATGATTCTAAAATAAAAATAAATAAGGCAAAGATTTCATATAATGGAAAGGTTCCTTTAGAAGTAAAAGAAGCATTATACGAAAATCTTCCATCTGAAAAACTAGCCAATATTCTTTATAAGAATATGGGGCATTTAAAATTTAAGGATATATCTGATTATTCTGATCTAAAAGAACCGACATTCTCTAATGGAGCTATTTATGCAGATCTTGACAATGATGGTGATCAAGATCTTATTATTAATAATATTGATCAACAAGCATTTATTTATAAAAACACTTCTATAGAGAAAAAGTCTGGAAATTACATAAAAGTGGTTACTAAAGGGGAATTATCTGAAGATTTTGCCAAAGTAACCATTAAATATGACGAAATAACAAAAACAAAAGAGTCAAAACGAGTTAGAGGATATTTATCAGCTGTGGATAGTGATATTCATTTTGGACTTGGTAATAGAAAGAATATTGATTCTCTAATAATCCAGTGGAATTCAGGTAAAATAGAAAAACTGGCAAATCTAGAGGCAAATCAAACAATCGTACTATCTGAAGAAAATGCCTCAGCAAATAAATATTTAAATACTCATAATAACTATTGGTTTAATAAGACTAATGCAAGTCAATTGAATTACACGAATAAAGAGAATGAATTTAATGACTTTGCAAAAGAGATCCTTCTCCCCTTTAAGCAATCTACCCTAGGGCCATCAATTAGCTCAGGCGATGTAAATAATGATAATTTAGAAGATGTTTTTATTGGAGGTGCTAAAGGTCAAGCAGCTCAACTATTTATTCAAAATAATAATAAATATAAAAAGAAATTAAACAAAGTATTCCTTGAAGATGCAAATTATGAGGACATGGAGTCACTATTTATTGATATTGATGGTGATAATGATCAAGATTTATACGTTGTAAGTGGTGGAAATGAATTTAACCAGAGATCTGAAAACCTTAAAGATAGAATTTACTTAAATGATGGTAATGGAAATTTCTCTAGAAGTAATCAATCAGAAATATCAGATTACACAATCAGTGGGAAAACTGTATCTAAAATAGATTTTGATAAGGATGGTGATCAAGATCTGATTGTTGGGAACAGAATTATACCTCAAAATTATCCAATACATGAGCCCTCAATACTATATGAAAATGTCAATGGTATATTTAAAAATGTAACCTATAAAATTGCACCTGAGTTTGAAAATTTTGGAATAGTAAATAAAGTTATTACAACAGATATAAATAATGATGGATGGGAAGACTTTATTAGCGTAGGAGAATGGACAAATATTGGAATATTCATTAATAATAAAGGTGTTTTTAAAAATACAGCCAATCAGAGTAATCTAGAAGATCTCTATGGATGGTGGTTCGATATACAAGAAACTGATGTGAATAATGATGGCTTTAAGGACTATGTTATTGGAAATATAGGAACTAATTCAAAATATAAAACCAATAAAACAAAACCACTTAAGGTATTCGCAGATGATCTTGATGAGAATGGGACACATGACTTAGTATTAAGTTATGTTTATAAAAATGAATATGTTCCATTTAGAGGGAAAGAGTGCTCTACACAGCAAATGCCATTTATTGCTGAAAAAATTCCAACATTTAATGAATTTGCAAACTCAACATTAGAAGACATCTATGGAGAAGTTGTAACAACAGCCTATCAAAGAAAAGTAACGGAATTTTCATCATTATTCCTGTTAAATAATGGAGATTCCACCTTTAAGATAAATAAACTACCTGAACTTGCTCAAACAATACCAATACTCTCAAGTGATCAGTATGACATAAATCAAGATGGATATCAAGATATAATAGTAGGTGGTAACATATATAATACAGAAGTCGAAACCCCAAGACTTGACAACCAATTTGCATTAGTATTACTTTCAAATAAAAAAGATAATTACGTAGTAATTGGGCCTGAAAAAACAGGACTCTATACAAATGGAAATACAAAATCACTGAAAATAATTAAAAGTGAAAAACCAATACTAATCATTGTAAATAATGATAGTGATTCAGAAGTATTTGATATAAATACTAAAAAATAAGAATCAATTATAAATAGATGGAAAAAAGTTTAGATATATATGGAATTCGCACAGTTATTGAAGCCATTAAATCTGGAGACAAGACAATAGATAAAATATTTATTCAAATTGGACTAACAGGGGGATTAATTAATGAACTTGAGGCACTTATTAGAAAAAATAAGCTAAAATCATCCTATGTTCCAACACAAAAACTAGACAAACTCTCAAAAAAAAATCATCAAGGTGTAATTGCTAGAATTTCTCCGATTGAGTTTTACAAACTCCAGGAGATTATGGATAAAATAGAAGATAAAAAAGATGCACTACTATTAATCCTTGATCAAATTAATGATGTAAGAAATTTTGGAGCAATAATTCGTACCGCTGAAGTATCAGGTGTGGATGCAATTATAGTTCAAAATCAGTCATCAGCGCCAATCAACGCCGATACAGTAAAAACAAGTGCAGGAGGAGTCTTTAACGTTCCTATCTGTAAAGTAAGCCATATAAAAGATGCTATTTACCATTTAAAATCTTCAAACATAACTGTTATAGCTGCTAGTGAGAAAGCAGATAAGAATATCTATGATCTATCACTAAAAAAATCTGTTGCAATAATAATGGGGTCTGAAGAGCGAGGAATAAGCTCGTCTGTTATTAAATTATCTGATGAGGTAGTGAAATTACCAATGTTTGGAAAAATTGAATCATTAAATGTTTCTGTAGCAAGTGGAATTTTTCTCTATGAGGTAATTAGGCAAAGAATATAGATTGTTTTATAAATAACTCCTTAAATCAGACAAATTATTTACCGAAATGATATGATCTTCAGGGTCAATTTTATGATAATTAAATAAAATTGCATTTACTCCAATATTAATAGCGCCTAATATATCTGCCTGATAACTATCTCCAATCATTAATGAATTAGAATTTATTGCATTAGCCTTTTTTAAAGCGTAGTTAAAGATTATAGGATTAGGTTTTTTGTAGCCTACTTCCTCAGAAATTGTAATTGTTTTGAAATATTTAAAAATTGTTGATTTTTCTAATTTCTTTTTCTGAACTTCCTTAAACCCATTAGTTATTATATGCATAGTATACTTATTTTTTAAATATTCTAATATATCTATTGCCCCTGGAATTAGATGATTAAAATCAGACAAGTAATCTATATAATCAAATGAAAGTTTTCTTATCATACTATCCCCTACTTCAATTTTCATCATCTTAAATGTATCTGCTAGGCGATAAAACCTTAATTTTTCTTTTGATATTTTATTTTCTCTATACAAGTTCCAATAATTAGTATTAATAGGATGATATGCCTCTAAAAACACATCTACATCAATTTCTAATTCATTTAGCTTAAAAATTTTGATAAAAGTAAGATTAGAATTCTTGTCAAAATCCCATAGAGTATGATCTAAATCAAAAAATATGTCTGTTATGTTGTTCTTATTCATAAATAAAATTACTTATTCATTAGATCACTTATTAATCCTAGATCCATTCCTTCAAATTTCCCAGAACTCATCATCAACAATGCTAAATTAGAATATTCTAATGATGATAAATAGTTAATTAAATCGTTAACGTTATTTATTACTATTAAATTATTATGATTAAAAGCTTTCTTAATATCACTCTCTTCCAAATCCTTCATTTCCTTTAATTTAAGAGCCTTTTGTGAATAAAATATTATTGCTTGATCTACAGAGCTTAGTGCATTATGATATGCTGTTATAAAATCAATATTCAAACTGCTATAAGTATGTAATTCAAGACATGCTACAATTTTTTTGTTAGGATTTTGACTCCTTACTGCTGATGTTGTAGCCATGACTTTACTTGGGGAATGAGCAAAATCCTTATAGGCAATAGAATCTAAGTTCTTACATATTAATTCTAATCTATTACTAGCCCCTTCAAATGAAGTTATCGCCCTGAAGAAACTATCCTCATCAATTCCCATCTGTTGGCATACGGATTTAGCACCCATTAAATTGTTTAGATTATGTTCTCCAAAAATCATTAAAGGGATTTCTCTATTGTTTGCCTTCAAATATGTAACATTATTATTTACAGAATAAGCTGGGGTGTTGTAAGGAATTTTATTAATCCTATTAATTGATTTGTTAACTATTTTATTTAAATCAATATCATCACTATTGTATATTAATGTTCCTTTTTCTTGGATTGAATCAATAAAGATTTTAAACTGTTCTAAATAAATATCATATGTAGGGAATACATTAATATGATCCCATGCTATCCCGCTAATTAGTGCTAAATCAGGCTTGTATAAATGAAACTTAGGCCTTAAGTCTATAGGGGAAGTAAGATATTCATCCCCTTCTAATATTATAAATTTATTTTCTTCTGTTATTTTAACCATTACATCAAAGCCTTTCAACTGAGCTCCAACCATGTAATCCACATCAATATTGTTAAAATTCATAACGTGCAGAATCATAGATGCTATAGTAGTTTTTCCATGACTTCCTCCAATAACAACTCTAAATTTATTTTTAGATTGATTAAATATAAATTCAGGATATGAGAATATTTTTATCTCTAATTCCCTGGCTCTTAAGAGTTCAGGATTATCTGTTTTAGCATGCATTCCAAGAATAACTGCATCAAGTTCTTTGGAAATATTTTCAGCATTCCATCCATACTTTGCTGGTAATAAACCGTGCTTCATTAATCTTGATTTAGAGGGATCATTAATAATATCATCACTGCCAGAGACAATGTAGTTTTTGTTTTTTAATGCTATAGCTAAATTATGCATAGCAGCACCTCCAATTGCTATAAAATGAATTCTCATTGAGAAATAAGTTTTTTTAACTTCAATAATTCTTTATACAAGCTATGATTTTTTATATCATTTGATTTGTAATAAACAAATGCGTTATCTAATTGCTCACTTGCCATAGAAAAATCATTCTTGTGTAAATATATTTTTGCTAGAAGATAATATGCGTTATCAGGGGTGGATCTATCTCTAGAAGTAAAATTTTCTATATAATATCTCAAATGTAATATACCCCTATCTAAATTTATCTTATTTATAGCGCATAATTCACCTATGGTATAATTCAAATAGTTATAATCATATTCTGTATTGAAAGAATTCAAATTTTCTATTATTTTATTCGAATACATATTTGACATTTTATAATCATTTTTAAAATCATAAATATATTTTTTTGCAAATAAGCCATCAATTAGTGAGAATTTTTCTAATTCACTAGCATATTTCAAAGCAAGCGATTTACTCCCGCCTAGTAGTTGTGGTAGTTCAGTGAAAATCTGGATTAATGCCCAGATAGCAGGTTTGTTTTTGCTGTCTAATTCTACTGACTTTAACAAATATTTTTTTGATGTATTAATTAAAGAAAGTGATTTAAATCTATTCGTCTCATTAGCCTTAGCTGCTAAGGTTCCTCCAAGCTTATAATTATTGATAGAACTATCACTGTTTAATTCAACCAGTTTTTGATACTGAATTATTGCTTTGTCCCAATCTTTTCTGTAACCATAACAATCTCCTAATTTTCTTATTAATATCTCATTATTTGGATTCTCACTCATAAAATTTATAATAGCTTTTTCAGCAATTATGTACTGTTTATTATCAATTAAAGAATCTATATATTGTTCTTGTAACTGAAAATTAAATAGTAGTAAAAAAAATAGTAAAATATTATAAAAGCTCATTTGATTACATTAAACTAACTATTTAGCATATGCCATAATTTGTCTTTTAATTCTGAAATTCCTTGATTAGCTACTGACGAAATAAAAATATAATCAACATCAAGTTGTTTTTCTAGCTCCTTAGAAATCTCCCCACTTAATTCATCGTCTAATAGGTCAGATTTGGTGACAGCTACTACCCTGTCTTTGTCTAACATTTCTGGATTATATTTCTTTAGTTCATTCAATAAAATTTTATACCTATTACCAATGTCATCTGAATCAGATGGGATTAAAAAAAGTAAAATAGAATTTCTTTCTATATGTCTTAAAAAATAATGGCCTAGCCCCTTTCCTTCAGCTGCACCCTCAATAATTCCAGGAATATCAGCCATTACAAATGTTTGATAATCCTTATACTTAACAATTCCTAAATTAGGTTTTAAAGTAGTGAACTCGTAGTCAGCAATTTTTGGTTTAGCATCAGTAATTACTGATAGCAAAGTTGATTTTCCTGCATTTGGGAAACCAACTAACCCAACATCAGCTAATAGTTTTAACTCTAATGTTATTTGTTTTTCTTCATTAGACAGCCCTGTTTGAGCATATCTAGGAGTTTGATTAGTTGAAGACTTAAAATGCCAATTCCCCCTTCCTCCTTTTCCGCCTTCACATACGATTTCAACATCTCCCTTGTTAGTAATCTCAAATATCTTCTTCTTAGTTTTAGAATTCTTGATTACTGTACCCAATGGGACATCTATATAAACATCAGCTCCATCTGCGCCTGTACTTCTACTTTTCCCACCATCATTTCCGTGTTCGGCCTTAAAATGTCTTTTAAATTTTAAATGGTATAAAGTCCAATAATTTGGATTCCCTCTAATAATTATATGACCTCCTCTACCTCCATCTCCACCATCTGGTCCACCTTTAGCAACATATTTTTCACGTCTAAGATGGACAGATCCTTTACCTCCTTTGCCAGAAGTAACATTTATTATTACATAATCGACAAAATTACCCTCTGTCATAGGAATAATTATTTTATTTCTTAACCAGCTATAGGCAATCTATTACCTCTTTTAATCTTACACTTATTTCATCTATTTGCCCTTCTGCATTAATTCCATAATATCTATCCTGGTCTTGATAATATTGTTTTAAAATCGCTGTTTTTTTATAGTATTCTTTTATTCTATTTTTTATAATTGATTCATTAGAATCATCAACTCTACCACTTGTTTCTCCTCTTTTTGTTAACCTTGAAACAAGTATACTATCTTCTACTTCAAATGCTATCATTGCTGAAATATTTGTGTTATTTGATTCCATTAGTTTATCTAGGGCCATTGCTTGACTGGTAGTCCTAGGAAAGCCATCAAATACAAATCCGTTACAATCTAGATTGCTCTTGACAACTTTATTAAGCATTTCAATCGTTACCTCATCAGGGACTAATTCTCCTTTATCCATATACTCTTTAGCAAGAAGACCTAAAGAGGTGCTATTTTTGATATTATATCTGAAAACATCGCCAGTAGAAATATGAAATAAATTATAAGTATTCTTAATAATTTCTGCTTGAGTTCCTTTTCCTGCCCCAGGAGGTCCAAATAAAACTATATTTTTCATTAATGATCTATTATATTTTTCGAAGATAATTTATATAAACAAATATAATCAAATCAATAGGTTAATTTCTAATTGATTAAATATTAAAATGTATTTTTGTCATAGTTTAATTTATTGAAATATTAAATCTTATATGCAGTACTTTTCTACTAACTTTAAGCTTGGTATTTTAGGTGGAGGTCAACTGGGAAAAATGCTTCTGTCAGAATGTGCAAAATTTGATATATACTGCATTGTACTAGATCCAAATAAAAATGCTCCATGTAGCAGTCTAGCTACAGAATTTATTGTAGGAGATTTAATGGATTACGATACCGTATTAAATTTTGGCAAAAAAGCAGACATTATTACTATTGAGATTGAAAATGTTAATGCTGATGCATTAGAGAAATTAGAATCCTTGGGTAAAAAAGTCTATCCTTCATCAAGCAATATTAAAACAATCCAAAATAAAGGACTTCAAAAGGTTTTTTATAAAAAAAATAATCTTCCCACTTCTAATTTTAAAATTCATGGAAATTTAAAATCTATCAAAACAGATTTATCAGAAAATAAATTAACTTTTCCATTTGTCTGGAAAAGCACAAAATTTGGCTATGATGGAAAAGGAGTTAAAATTGTAGAAAATAAGAATCAACTAAATGAACTCCCAAATTTAGAATGTATTGTTGAAGAAAAAATTAAAATTAAAAAGGAGCTCTCGGTCATTGTCTCTAGAAATAAGTCTAATCAAGAATCAACTTATCCAATTGTTGAAATGGAGTTTAATCAGGAATCAAATCTAGTAGAGCGAGTGATATGTCCAGCTAGTATTCCATTATCAATAGAGGAAACTGCTATTCAAATTGCTTTAAACTTATCTAGATTCCTTAATCATATTGGCCTGTTAGCTATAGAAATGTTTTTAACTCAAGAAGATGAAGTTCTAATTAATGAAATTGCCCCAAGACCTCATAATTCTGGTCATCACACAATAGAGTGTTGTCACACTTCTCAGTTTGAACAACATCTGAGAAGTATTCTTAATTTACCTCTAGGTGATACATCTATTAAAATTCCAGGAATTATGTTAAATTTGGTAGGTGAGAATAAAGTTGAAGGCGATGTTTTATATGAAAATATGGAAAAGATAATGAACTTTAAAGGTGTAACCCCTCACATTTATGGAAAAAGAAAATCGAGATTAAATAGAAAAATGGGGCATATAACAATTGTAAATCAGAATCTAAATGATGCAATTGAAATGTCTAAGGAAATAAAAAAGATAATAAAAGTAACTGCAAAATAATATGCTAGAAGTTGGAATTATAATGGGGAGTAAAAGTGATCTGCCAGTCATGCAAAATGCTATAGACATCCTAAATGAATTTGAAATCAATTCAGAAGTAGAGATTGTGTCAGCTCACAGAACTCCAGAAAAAATGTTTAGATACGCCCAAGAGGCTAAGAAAAAAGGGATTAAAGTGATTATTGCTGGAGCTGGAGGTGCGGCACATCTTCCTGGAATGATTGCATCAATAACTACCCTTCCAGTTATAGGAGTACCAATCAAATCTAGAAATTCAATAGATGGGTGGGATTCAATTCTCTCAATTTTGCAAATGCCTGATGGTGTACCCGTAGCTACTGTAGCTCTTAATGGCTCAAAAAATGCGGGGATACTAGCTGCACAAATAATAGCAACTAATAATGAAAAATTAAGTCAGAAAATTGAAGACTATAAAAAGGAACTTGAAAATAAAGTTATTTCTTCCAACAAAGGTTTAAAATGAATACTGAATCTTTTCTAATACGACATATTGGTCCACGAGATGAAGATATCAAACAAATGCTTAAAGTAATTAAGGCTGACTCTCTTGATCAACTTATAGATGAGACCCTTCCCAATGACATTAAATTAAAAAAGCCTATAAAATTAGCCAAACCATTAAGTGAGTCTGAATATTTAATGCATCTTAAAAAAATATCAGCACTAAATAAAATCTTTAAAACCTATATAGGGCTGGGATATAATAGATCGTATTTGCCAGCTGTTATACAAAGAAACATCTTAGAAAACCCAGGATGGTATACTGCATATACTCCCTATCAAGCAGAGATATCACAAGGTAGAATGGAAGCATTACTGAATTTCCAAACTATGATAAATGATTTAACAGGAATGGAAATTTCTAATGCATCATTATTAGATGAAAGTACTGCTGCTGCTGAAGCAATGACCTTATTATATGCTGTAAGGGATAGGGAGCAGAAAAAAAATAATGTATGTAAGTTCTTTGTTTCAAAAGATGTTTTTCCTCAAACTCTTGCTGTATTAAATACAAGGTCAAAACCTATTGGAATTGAATTAGTTGTTGGTAATATTGAAGATTTTGATTATAATTCTACATTCTTTGGAGCATTTATTCAATATCCTGGTTCATCTGGAAAAATAAATAATATTAGTTCATTTATTTCTGAATGTATTTCAAATAATATTAAAACTGCAATTGCAGCCGATATATTAAGTTTAGTGCTCTTAGAATCTCCTGGAAAAATTGGTGCAGATGTTGTAGTTGGGACCACTCAAAGATTTGGAATACCACTAGGATATGGTGGACCACATGCAGGATATTTTGCAACTAAAGAATCATATAAAAGAAATATACCAGGAAGAATTATTGGTGTCTCAATTGATTGTGATGGAGATAAAGCCCTGAGAATGGCATTACAAACAAGAGAACAGCATATAAAACGAGACAAGGCTACATCTAATATATGTACTGCTCAAGTTCTGTTGGCAGTAATGGCTGGAATGTATGCAGCGTATCACGGTCCTGAAGGGCTTAAAGAAATTGCCAATAAAATTCATTTTTCTGCTGTAACTCTATCAAAAAAACTAAAATCCTTAGGTCTCAATCAATTAAATACCTCATTTTTTGATACTATAAGAATTCAAGCTAACAGAAATGATATAGAAAAAGTAGCTGAACAGAATGAGATAAATTTTTATTATCCATCAGAAAATATAGTTTCTATAACTTTAAATGAAACAACTACTAAAGAGGATTTAAATAATATAATTTCAGTTTTTTCAAAGATTACAAAAAAGCCAATTACCAAAATAGATGAAATTGAAGAAAATCATATAATTAGTAAATCAATTATTAGGAAAACTGATTTTTTAACAAATTCTGTGTTTAATTCATATCATTCAGAAACTGAATTAATGAGATACATAAAATCTCTAGAAAATAAGGATTTATCCCTTAACAGATCCATGATATCGTTAGGATCATGCACCATGAAATTAAATGCTGCAGCTGAAATGCTTCCATTAAGTTGGAGTCGTTGGGGAAATATTCATCCTTTTGTGCCAAAATCTCAAGCAAAAGGTTTTGAGTTTATCTTAAAAAGACTTGAAGATCAACTAAAAGAAATTACTGGGCTTTCAGCAACATCGTTACAACCTAATTCTGGTGCTCAAGGAGAATATGCAGGATTAATGGTAATTAAAGCTTTTCACGAAAGCAAAGGTAATAATGATAGGAATATATGTTTGATTCCTTCATCTGCTCATGGGACTAACCCAGCTAGTGCTGTAATGGCAGGGATGAAGGTTGTAGTGATTAAATCAAATGAAAAGGGGAACATTGATCTAAGTGATTTAAAATCTAAAGCTATTGACAATAAAGAAAATCTAGCTGCTTTAATGATTACTTATCCTTCGACTCATGGAGTTTTTGAATCCAATATTATTGAAATAACAAATATTATTCATGATAACGGCGGTCAAGTATATATGGATGGAGCAAATATGAATGCCCAAGTTGGAATAACAAATCCAAAAATAATTGGAGCAGATGTTTGCCATCTGAATCTTCATAAAACTTTTGCAATTCCACATGGTGGTGGTGGTCCTGGGGTAGGCCCTATATGTGTGGCAAAACATCTAGCTCCATTCTTGCCTTCTAATCCTATTCTAAAAGTAGGAGGAGTAAATGGGATTAGTGCTATTTCTTCTGCTCCCTATGGTTCAGCATTAGCATGTTTAATCTCATATGGCTATATATCAATGCTAGGAGCAAAAGGACTGACTAGTGCTACAAAAATCGCCATATTAAATGCTAATTATATAAAAGAGCGACTATCAAAAAAATATGAAATTCTATATTCTGGAGAATTTGGAAGAGCTGCACATGAAATGATAATTGATTGTAGACCATTTAAAGAAAATGGAATAGAGGTTGGTGATATTGCCAAAAGATTAATTGATTATGGGTTTCATGCACCAACTGTCTCATTCCCTGTTATTGGAACATTAATGATCGAACCAACAGAAAGTGAAAGTAAGAGTGAATTAGATAGATTCTGTGATGCTATGCTATCAATTAGAGAAGAAATCTCTAATTGTAAAGAAAACAATAAAAATAATATTCTAAAAAATGCGCCTCATACTCTTTCAATGGTTACATCAGATAATTGGGATTACAGCTATTCAAGAGAACAAGCTGCATTTCCAATTGGATATTTAAAAGAAAATAAATTCTGGCCAGCAGTTAGAAGAGTAGACGATGCATATGGTGATAGAAATTTAATATGTAATTGTATTTCAGTTGAAGAATATAGTAGTTAATATTTTAATTAATTATTAATATTTAATAAGTTTAACATAGAAAGTATTTGAAATAAAAAAATGGGTGTAAAAATAATAGGTAGTGGGAGTTGTGTCCCAGAAATTATTCATGAAAATTCTAAATTTGTAGAAAATTCATTTTTTGACCAAGATGGAAGTGAAATTGAATTACCTAATTCCGAGGTTATTGAGAAATTTGAAAAAATAACTGGGATAAGGGAGAGAAGATATGCAAATAAAGATTTAAATGCATCTGATCTTGGCCTTGTTGCAGCAAAAAATGCTATTGAGAATGCTAATATCGATCCTGAAACTATCGATTATATTATTGTAGCTCACAACTTTGGAGATGTAAAATATAAGTCAGATGAAATAGATGTTTTTCCTGGATTAGCAGTTAGAATCAAAAATTTATTAAAAATTAAAAATCCTCAATGTGTAGCTTATGATATTTTGTTTGGATGTCCAGGATGGCTTGAAGCTGTTATCCAAGCAAAAAGTTTTATAAAATCAGGTATGGCAAAACGCTGTCTTGCAATAGGAGCTGATACCTTATCTAGAGTTGTTGACGAATTCGATCGAGATTCAATGATTTTTTCAGATGGTGCTGGGGCAACCATTCTAGAAGATTCGGATCATAAAGGCGGAATTTTATCTCATAAAACTGAATCATATACAGAAGATCAGCTATATTATTTATTTTATGGAAAATCAAATAATCAAAATTTGAATAATAAGATCAGGTATATAAAAATGAATGGACGAAAAGTTTATGAATTTGCTCTAACTAATGTCCCCAATGCAATTAAAATGTGTATTGATGAAGCTGGAGTAAAAATATCTGATGTTAAAAAAATATTACTCCATCAAGCAAATGCAAAAATGGATACTGCCATGGGTAAAAGATTATATAAATTATATGACATGGAATTTGATGAAGATATTATGCCGTTAACTGTTAAATATTTTGGAAATAGTTCTGTTGCAACCATTCCCACAATGTTTGATTTAATCAGAAGAAAAAAATTAGACAAGCATGTCTTTAATTCTGGTGACATTATAATTTTTGCTAGTGTCGGGGCTGGCATGCATATTAATGCAATGGTTTATCAATATTAAAATTGATAAATGTATAATGATAATTTTCCATATAAAAGATTTAATAAAACACTTGAGTTCCTAGAAAAACATATAAAAAAAGACAAATTAATTCTAGATCTAGGCGTAGAGAACCCACTTTCATCATTAATAAGTGATAATGGCTATAAAATAGAAAACACCTCCGGTGAAGATCTAGATATTGAGAGATCTAAAATCATAAATTCAAATGCTGAAGTAATAACTGCATTTGAAATTTTTGAACATTTGCTAAATCCCTACAGGGTTCTTAAAGATATTAAAGCAAAACAACTAGTAGCAAGTGTTCCATTAAGATTATGGTTTACAAGTGCTTATAGAAATAATAGTGATAAAAGAGATAGACATTTTCATGAATTTGAAGATTGGCAATTTGATTGGCTTCTAAATGAAACAGGATGGAAAATTATTGATTCCAAAAAGTTTACAAATCCTGTAAAAAAGATAGGTGTTAGGCCATTTCTTAGATTATTTACTCCAAGATATTATTTAGTATATGCAGAAAAAATATAAAATACTATATGAATATATACATCGTAATACCTGTATTTAATGAAGAAGAGAATCTGAATGATTCTATAGATTCTATAGTAAATCAAACCCTACTTCCAAAAAAACTTTTACTTGTTAATGATAGTTCAACTGACGATTCAGAAACGATATTAAAAAAATATTCAAATAAATTTTCATGGATTGAATATATAACTATAAAATCAAAACAAGTACATGTACCTGGAGAAAAAGTAATCAACGCCTTTAATAAAGGGCTAGAGAAGCTAGATACAAATTATGAAATAATTTGCAAATTTGATTCTGACATTATTCTGCCAAAAAATTATCTTGAATCAATTAAAAACATTTTTGCAAATAATCCAAAAGTGGGAATAGCTGGTGGAAACCTCTATGTGAAGAAAGACAACAACTGGATCTATGAAAAAATATCTTCAAAAAATCACGTAAGAGGACCCATTAAATCATATAGAAAAAAATGTTTTGTAGAAATTCAAGGATTGAGACTATCAATAGGATGGGATACTGTAGATGTTTTAATTGCAAAATTCTATGGTTGGAAAATAAAAACAGATAAAACATTATTGGTTAAACACTTAAAACCAACAGGAAAAAATTATACTTATACTTCTAAATTTCTACAAGGTGAGGCTTTATATAAGATGAGATTTGGAATTATGTTAAGTTTCATTTCTGTTGTCAAAACTTCAATTAACATTGGTAAACTTTCAATGATATTTTTTGCAATTTTTGGATATGCTAATGCTCTTATTAAAAGAAAAGAAAGAATTGTTACAAAAGAACAAGGCAAATTTATTAGAAAATATAGATGGGGGAAAGCACTTTCTAATTTATTAAATAGGTAGGCTATCTAAATCTACATTACCTCCAGAAATAACCACTCCTACTTTTTTATTTTTATACAGTTCTTTTTCGGCAATCAATCCAGCTAATGCTACAGCGCTAGATGGCTCAATCATTACATTTAATTTTTCAATAAAAATTTTCATGGCGTTTATAATCTCATCTTCCTTAACACAAAAAATTTTATTAATTAATTTTTTAATTATTGGAAAATTCACATTCCCCAAATTTGTTCTTAATCCATCAGCAATTGTAGTTGTACTAGTATTATACTGAATCTTCCCTGACTTTAATGACCTATAGGCATCATCTACTTGCTTGGGCTCAATACCTATTACCTGACATTTGTTTGACAAAATATCTGAGGCTATAGCAATTCCTGAAATTAATCCTCCTCCTCCAATAGGTGCTAAAATGTAATCTAGATCTGGATATTGCTCTAATAATTCTTTTCCTATTGTTGAATTCCCCAATATTACATCAATATCATTAGAAGGGTGAATAAAATGTAAATCATTTTCTAATAAAATTTTAGAAGTTGTTTTTTCTCTAGCTTCAAGAGTTGATTCACATTCAATCAAATTAATATCATATTTTAATACAGCGTTTTTTTTAATTCTAGGAGCGTTTTCTGGCATAACTATATAAGCATCTATATTTTGTAAATTGGAAGCACATGCTAGGCCTTGAGCAAAATTTCCTGATGAATGTGTTATAACCCCTTTTTCCTTAGATTCTTTTGATAAAGATCTGAGTGCATTTGAAGCTGCTCTTATCTTAAAAGATCCTGTTTTTTGAAAATTTTCACACTTAAAATAAACATTACAATTACACAATTCATTAATAAAATCAAATTCCAATACAGGAGTTTTATTAATAAAGGGTTTAATATTTTCATGAATTTCTAACAATAAATCTTTAGAAAATTCCATTAAATTAATTGTTAAATGTTTTTATGATAGTTTAAGGATGCTTCAGATAATTTTTTTATTCCTTTTAAATAATCTCCACCTGCAGTAGCATAGAATGGCTGACCTCCACCATTAGCCTTAACGTGTTTTGATAATTCGTTAATTACCTTTCGTGCATCATATTTCTTATTATTTGAAAGTTCTTTTGAGATATAACAACTTAAATACACTTTAGAATTAAATTCAGAAATTAGAATAATAAATAAATTATCTAATTCATTGCCTAGACTAAAAATTAAATCTTTCATGGCTGAAGGATCTAAAGAAATATTTTTTGAAATAAATTTAACTCCCTTTTTTTTCTTTATTTCAGATTTAATTGCTTCTTTTATAGAATTCGTTTTCTCTTTTATAAACTCATCTCTTTCTTTTCTTAATCTACTGTTTTCATCTATTAAATCTGTAATAGATTTAACTACATTGCCTGAATTATTTAATAATTTTTTTGTCTTATTATAATCAGTTTCTTTATCAGCATAATATTCTTTAACTGCATCAAATGTAATGGCTTCAATTCTTCTTATACCTGAAGCAATTGCTCCTTCAGATTTTATTTTAAATTGCCATATATCAGATGTATTACTTACATGAGTTCCGCCACAAAGTTCATAGGAGCTTCCAAACTTAACAGTTCTTACAGTATCTCCATATTTTTCATCAAATAAAGCAATCGCTCCATCAGAAATGGCTTTATCAATTGGAATATTTCTGTTTTCTTCCAAATCAAGTTTGCCTTCAATTCTTGAATTCACAAAATTTTCAATCTCACTTAACTGATCCATATTAACTTTGGAAAAATGTGAAAAGTCAAAACGTAAATGATCAGAGCTTACCCTACTCCCCTTTTGTTGTACATGATCACCTAAAACTTCTCTTAAAGCTTGATGAAGTAGATGAGTTGCGGTATGATTACATTGAGTCCTGAATCTTTGTTTTTTATCCACTAATGCATTAAATATCTCTGACATATTTTTTGGAAGGTTTTTTACAATATGTACAGATAAATTTCCTTCTTTTATAGTATCAGTTATGTATATAATATTCCCATTTGGAGACTCTAAATAGCCTTTATCACCAACTTGACCTCCTGATTCAGCATAGAAAGGTGTTAAATTAAAAACTAATTGGTACAATTCTCCATCCTTTGAAGAAACTACTTTTCTGTATTTTACTAGTTTAACCTTAGATTCTAGAGAGTCATATCCTACGAACTCTTGAACTGGATCATCTATTAAAACTACCCAATCATCAACAGATTTTTCACTAGCAGCTCTTGATCTGTTCTTTTGATTTTCTAATTCCTTCTCAAATCCTTTTTCATCAAGTTTAAATCCTTTTTCATTTAATATTAAAGAAGTTAAGTCAACAGGGAATCCAAATGTGTCATATAATTCAAATGCTTTTTCACCAGAAATTATCTTTTTCTTAGTGGAATTTATTATTTGATCTAAAAGAATCAATCCTTGATCTAAGGTCCTTAAAAAAGAACTCTCCTCTTCTTTTATCACATTTTCTATTAATTTTCTTTGGGATTTTATTTCTGGATATGCATTTCCCATCTTTTTAACTAAAACACCTACTAATCTATATATAAAAGGCTCCTTTTTATTTAAAAAAGTAAAGGCATATCTAATTGCTCTTCTCAAAATACGTCTTATAACATATCCTGCTCCAGTATTACTAGGAAGCTGACCATCAGAAATTGAGAAAGAAACTGCTCTTAAATGGTCAGAAATAACACGCATAGCTACATCCGTATCATTTTCTCCACCATATTCCAATTCAGTAATCACTTCAATTTCTCTAATGATTGGTGTAAAAATATCTGTTGAATAATTGGAGTCTACTCCTTGAATAACCATACATAATCTTTCAAAACCCATCCCAGTATCAATATGTTTTTTTGGTAAATCCTCCAATTTGCCATTTGCCTTTCTATTGTACTGAATAAATACCAAGTTCCACAATTCAACAACCTTTGGATGATCCTTGTTTACCAAATCTCTTCCTGGGACCTTTTTCTTTTCTTTTTCACTCCTTAAATCTATATGAATTTCACTACACGGGCCACAAGGACCTTGATCCCCCATCTCCCAGAAATTATCTTGTTTTCCAAAATTTAATATTCTTTCTGCAGAAATTATTTTTTTCCATATATCAAATGCTTCAGTATCTAAGGGGACATTGTCCTTATTAGACCCACAAAATATTGTTACATACAGATTATCTGGGTTAATTTTATAAACTTTTGTTAGTAATTCCCAAGACCATTCAATAGCCTCTTTCTTAAAATAATCCCCAAAGCTCCAATTACCAAGCATTTCAAAAAATGTATGATGATAAGTATCTATTCCTACTTCTTCTAAATCATTATGTTTCCCAGATACCCGAAGACATTTTTGACTATTAGCAATTCTCTTGCTTTTAGGGTTAGATTCTCCTAGAAAAAACTCTTTAAATGGGGCCATTCCTGAGTTAATGAACATTAAACTAGGATCATTTTTTGAAATAATAGGTGCAGAAGAATGTATCTGATGATTTTTACTAATAAAAAAATCCAAAAATTTATTTCTTATTGTTTGAGAATTCATTTTTCAGATTAGCATTAGACTAAATTACACATAATGTAAAACTATTGTTATATTTGC
>Ga0208411_1000704_pt1 | contig 24628 bp, 17 predicted proteins | sample ETN01SmetaG_4_FD_185793 | JGI IMG/M metagenome (GOLD analysis project Ga0208411, IMG submission 185793) | Marine microbial and viral communities from oxygen minimum zone, Eastern Pacific Ocean - ETNP2014F12-01SV261 (SPAdes) (version 2) | ecosystem: Environmental > Aquatic > Marine > Oceanic ... | reverse complement strand
TTGGTGGTTCAATGACGATTACTAGTCTTGGTGGAATCGGAGGTTCTTTTTTTACACCAATTATAAACTATCCTGAGGTTGCTATTTTGGGAGTCGGTAAATCTGAAAAAAAACAAGTTTATATGGAGGGTAAATTTGTTACTCGAACAATGCTACCTCTCTCTTTATCATATGATCATAGAATAATTGATGGTGCAGAGGCAGCTCGTTTTAATAATGATTTAAAAGAAAATTTAGGTAAAAACTTTGCCTATAAACTAGCAGTTTAATTAAAACTATGTCAAAAACTGTTTCATTATTAAGTGCTTTATTATGCACTTTTATTTGGGGAACCACATTCATTGCTCAAGATACTGGAATGGATGATATAGGCCCTTTTACTTTTAATGCAGTTAGATTTTTTGTCGGTTTTTTGGCCATTGCTCCTTTGGTAATTTTATTTGAGATAAAAAAATTTAAATCAGAGTTTAAATTAGATTTTAAAACTTTTGCTATCTTTTCTTTTTTAATTGGATCATCGCTCTTTTTAGGGTCTGGCTTACAACAAGTTGCTTTGTTATATACAGATGTAGCTAATGCAGCATTCTTCACTATTTTTTATGTTCCTATGGTTCCAATTATAATTTTTTTATTTAAAAGAAAATCAATACACTGGAGTATATGGCCATCAGTAGTTTTGTGTTTAATTGGAGGATATTTATTAACAAATTTTCATGATGCAACAGTAAGAGTTGGAGATACACTTGTAGTATTAGGTGCTTTATTTTGGAGTACACACATTATTTTTACTGGCATCATAGTTAAAAAATACCATCTCCCGTTGACACTTGGTGCTATCCAAACATTAATTGTTGCTCTCTTTTCGTTTATAATTGGACTAATTTATGAAGAGTTTATTTTCGAAAATATTTTAAAAGAAATTGATTCTATTTTGTATGCTGGAATTTTGTCAGGTGGTTTTGCATTTGTATTACAAATTTATGCACAAAAAAATATTACACCAGCACCTGCAGCTATAATTTTTTCTTTAGAAGGTGTTTTTGCAACTATTGCTGCTTGGTTACTGCTAGATCAGATATTAGGTATAAACAATTTATTAGGATGCCTCTTTATATTGCTTGGTGTTTTATTATCACAATTATTGCCGTTAATAAAAAAAATAAATTAAGAATATATTATTAGAAATAAGACTAAAGCAATAAAAATTCTATAAATTATAAAAATATTTAAAGAAAATTTATTTATATAATTTAAAAAAAATTTAACAGTTATATAAGAAAATAAAAAAGACAAAATTACTGCAAATATAATTAAATAATTTGTTTCAATAGATTGATTAAATGCATCTTTAAGCCCAAGTAAACTTGCTCCAGTCAAAGCTGGGATTGATAATAAAAATGAAATTTTACTTGAATCAACTCTATTAAATTTTAAAAATCTAGCGGCCGTCATAGTGATACCTGCTCTACTAACCCCAGGTATCAATGCAAGAATTTGAAATAAACCAATAAATATTATAGATTTTATATTTAAGTTTGATGATATATTTTGATCAATTTTTCTTTGATCAGCAAAAAATAGAATTATTCCAAAAAATAATGTTGTTGATGCTATAACTTTTATATTTCTAAGAAGATATATGAGTTCTGTTGAATGTAATATATATCCAAAAATAATAAGCGGTAATGAACCAATTATAATTAGATTTAATAGTTTTCGGTTGTTTTTTAGATCAAGTAAATCTTCTCTAAAATAAAATACTATCGCAAATAAAGAACCTAGGTGTAAGCTGATATCTATTAACAAAGAACTTGTTTTTAAATCATAGAAGTTAGAAATTAGAATTAAATGTGCAGATGAACTTATTGGTAAAAATTCTGATACCCCTTGAACAGCAGATAGAATTAGGATTTCTATAAAATCTTGAAACATATAAGTGTCGTAACTTAAAAAATATCCATTTAAAACAATTCCATTTAATCATAATAGCTATGTAAAAATTAAAATTTCTATATTTTAAGCTAATTATGGTTAAATATAGGTCATATATATTGACCTAAATAATTCTTTTACTAGTAAAAACAATGTATATTTTAACCTGATTCTAAATAATTTTATGACTGATAAAATGCTTAAATTTGTCAAATTAGGTCAGCAAACTCCACCTAAAAGGAATACTGATAAGAGAAAAGATGATTTTAATGAGATTTACGAGGAGTTTATTACACAAAAAGCTCAAGAGCAGTCAAGCCGATGTTCTCAATGTGGAGTACCATTCTGTCAGATTCATTGTCCGCTAGGCAATAATATACCAGATTGGTTAAAATTAACTGCAGAGGGAAGACTAAAAGAAGCTTACGAATTATCTCAAAACACTAATAATATGCCAGAAGTTTGTGGAAGAATATGCCCACAAGATAGATTATGTGAAGGAAACTGCGTGATAGAACAGTCAGGTCACGGAACAGTAACCATTGGTTCAATAGAAAAATATATTACAGATAAAGCTTGGGAACAAGGTTGGGTTAAACCAATTGAAGTAAAATATGAAAAAAACAAAACTGTTGGAATAATTGGCGCTGGTCCTGCAGGGTTAGCAGCTGCCGAACAATTAAGAAAAAAAGGTTATAAGATTACTGTGTACGATCGATATGATCGTGCAGGAGGATTATTAATTTATGGAATTCCAAATTTTAAATTGGAAAAACATGTTGTTGAAAGAAGAACTAAGCTTTTAGAAGATGGTGGTATAAAATTTGTTAAAAATTTTGAAGTTGGTAAAGATGCCACTTTAGATCAATTAAGAAAAAAACATGATGCAATTTTAATTGCTACAGGAGTATATAAACCTAGAGAAGTTGAACTACCTGGAAATGATTTAAATAATATCTTCGCTGCAATGGAATTTTTGATAGCCTCAAACAAAAAGGGTTTGGGAGATAAAGTTGAATTATTCGATAAAGGAACTTTGAATGCTGAAGGTAAAGATGTTGTAGTTATAGGTGGTGGAGATACTGCTATGGATTGCGTAAGAACATCGGTAAGACAAAAAGCTAAATCAGTTAAATGTCTTTATAGAAGAGATAAAGAAAATATGCCAGGATCTGCTAGAGAAGTTGCTAATGCAGAGGAAGAAGGTGTTGAATTTGTATGGCTATCAAATCCTAAAGAATTTAAAGGCAAAAATAAAATTGAAAATTTGATAGTTAATCAAATTAAATTAGGTGAACCTGATGACTCAGGTAGAAGAAGACCAGAAATTAAAGAAGATTCAGAATTTGAAATTAAAGCAGATATGGTGATTAAAGCTCTTGGATTTGATCCAGAAAATTTACCATTATTATTTGATGCTCAAGAATTACAAATAACTAAGTGGGGAACTATCAAAGCAGACTTTGATACTATGGAAACAAATTTAAAAGGTGTCTTTGCTGCAGGAGATATTGTTAGAGGAGCTTCGTTAGTTGTTTGGGCCATCAAAGATGGTAGAGATGCTGCCTTTTCAATAGAAACCTATCTTGAAAATATTAAGTTAGAAAAAAATAAAGTAGCATAATGCAGAATTATGAAAAAAATTTAGAATTACTCAATAAAAATCATGTTTATTCTAATGATATGGAACATGATTCATGTGGAGTAGGATTAATTGCTTCTACAGAAGGAAAGAAGTCAAGAGCAGTTGTTGAATATGGGATTGAAGCTTTAAAAGCCGTTTGGCACCGTGGAGCAGTAGATGCTGATGGAAAAACAGGAGATGGTGCAGGAATACATCTAGAAATACCAAAAGATTTTTTCATAGAAAAAATAGAAGTTACAGGGCACGATTATGATAGCTCTGAGATTTGTGTAGGTATGATTTTTTTACCAAGAAATGATTATTCTTCCCAAGAAATTTGTAAAACTATTATTGAAAGTGAACTAACTAAAAATGACTTTAGTATTTATGGTTGGAGACAAGTTCCTGTAAATCCAAAAGTTTTAGGTGAAAAAGCATTTCAAACAATGCCAGAAATTATTCAGGTTTTATTTAAATCAAATAAACCAAATTTACTTGATAAGGAACTGGAAAGAAAAATTTATGAGACAAGAAAAAAAATAGAAAATAAAGCTTTTAAATTATCTTTAAACAATTTTTATATTTGTTCTATTAGTTCAAAATCAATTATTTATAAAGGAATGTTTTTAGCCGAGGCTATTTCTGATTTCTTTTTAGATTTAAAAGATAAAAGATTTATATCTAGGTATGCTATTTTTCATCAAAGGTTTTCAACTAATACTGCACCTAGCTGGAGTTTAGCTCAACCATTTAGGGCAGTTGCACATAATGGTGAAATCAATACTTATAAAGGTAATAAAAATTGGATGAAAGTTCATGAACAAGAAATGAGCAGCCTTCTTTTTGACAACGTAGATAATTTAAAACCAGTGATTCAAAAAGGAGTTTCCGATTCAGCCGCATTAGATAATGTTTTTGAATTACTGAATAAGTCCGGACAATCTGCACCTTTAGCTAAACTGATGTTAATTCCTGACGCATGGTCAAAAAAAAATAAAACGTTATCAAAAAGTCATCAGAAATTATTTAATTTTTTGAATAGTACTATGGAGCCTTGGGACGGACCTGCTGCAATAGCCGCAACAGATAATGAGTGGGTTATTGCCGCAAATGATAGAAATGGTTTAAGACCTCTTAGATATACAATAACCAAAGACAAACTTCTTTTTGCAGGTTCAGAAACAGGAATGATAGAGCTAAATGAAAAAAAAATTTTGTCTAAAGGAAGACTAGGTCCAGGTGAAATTATTGGAATTAGAATTGAAAAAGGAAAAGTTTTTTTAAATGATCAAATTAAAGATTATTTAGCAAAAGAATTCAAACATTTTAATTCTCAAATAGTTGATTTGGATGAAAAATTATCTATTGCCAAGGAGAAACATAATTTTGATGGAGAAGACTTAAGAAGAAGACAACATACATTTGGGATAACTCTAGAGGATTTAGAATTAATTTTACACCCTATGGCTGAAGATTCAAAAGAAGCAACAGGTTCAATGGGAGATGACACACCCTTAGCTGTACTATCAGATAAATATAGGCCACTTTATCATTTTTTCAGACAAAATTTTAGTCAAGTAACAAATCCTCCAATCGATTCTTTGCGAGAAAATAAAGTTATGAGTTTAAAAACTAGATTTGGAAATTTGGGAAATATCCTAGATTTTGATACTTTAACTAAAGAAAATATTTATGTTTTGAATAGTCCAATATTATCGAATTCACAATTTAATAAATTTATAAATTTCTTTGGTAAAAATTCTTTAACTATAGATTGTACTTTTTTACATGAGGAAAATTTACTAGATACACTTGAAAGAATCCAAAAGGAGTCTGAGATTGCAGTTAGACAAGGAGTAACTCAATTAATTTTAAGTGATAAAGACCTATCATCTAAAAAGCTACCAATGCCAATGTTGTTATGCGTTGGAGCAATTAATACTTTTTTAATAGAAAAAAAATTAAGAGGATATGTTTCAATTAATGTTCAATCAGGTGAAGCTTTAGACACACATTCATTTGCTACGTTAATAGGAGTGGGTGCAACTACTGTTAACCCATATTTAGCTTTCGATAGTTTATATCAAAGACATAAAAAAAAATTATTTGGTCAGTATAGTTTTGACGATTGTATTCAGAGATATATAAAATCTGTAAATGCCGGGCTTTTAAAAATAATGTCGAAAATGGGTATATCGGTTTTAAGCTCTTATAGAGGTGGATGTAATTTTGAGACCGTTGGATTAAGTAGAACTATTGTAGATGATTATTTTCCAGGAGTAACATCCAAAATTTCTGGAATTGGATTAACAGGTATTGAGAAAAAAATACGCCAGATTCACAAAGAAGCATTTGAAAGTACTGACGTAGTTTTGCCTATAGGGGGGATTTATAGGTATAGAAAAAATGGTGAAACGCATCAATATCAAGGAAGATTAATTCACTTATTACAAAGTGCTGTAGGTTCAAATTCGTATTCAGCATATAAGAAATATGTTGAAGGAATATATAATTTACCGCCAATCAATTTAAGAGATTTAATTAATTTTAGAAAAAAGAAAATAGGTCCATCAATAGAGATATCTGAAGTTGAGCCTATAGAAAAAATACTAAAAAGATTTGGTAGTGGAAGTATGTCTCATGGAGCTTTGTCAAAAGAAGCACATGAAACATTGGCAATTGGGATGAATAGAATTAAAGGAGCTTCATGTAGTGGAGAAGGTGGAGAAGATGCAAATAGATTTAAGGTTATGGATAGTGGAGACAGTGCAAATTCTAGAGTTAAACAAATTGCATCTGCAAGATTTGGTGTAACAGTAAATTATTTAAATAATTGTAATGAAATAGAGATTAAAATTGCTCAAGGCGCAAAACCAGGTGAAGGTGGCCAATTGCCAGGTTTTAAAGTTACGGATGAAATTGCAAGACTAAGACATTCAACTCCAGGAGTAACACTAATTTCTCCACCACCACATCATGATATTTATTCAATAGAAGATTTGGCCCAGTTAATTTATGATCTAAAACAAACAAATCCAAAGGCGAGAATAGGTGTTAAGTTAGTTGCTTCATCTGGAGTTGGAACTATCGCTGCTGGAGTAGCTAAAGCAAAAGCCGATATTATTTTAATTTCAGGTCATAATGGAGGAACAGGCGCAACTCCACAAACAAGTGTAAAATATGTTGGTATACCATGGGAAATGGGTCTTACTGAAGCTAATCAAGTACTTACTTTAAATAATTTAAGGCACAAAATTACTTTAAGAACAGATGGAGGTATCAAAACTGGTAGAGATGTAGTGATTGCTGCAATGATGGGGGCAGAAGAATATGGTGTCGCAACTACAGCTTTAGTTGCAATGGGATGTATCATGGTAAGACAGTGTCATTCAAATACATGCCCAGTTGGTGTCTGTACTCAGGATAAAAAATTAAGAGAGAAATTTACTGGAACACCTGACAAAATAGTAAATTTATTTACTTTTATCGCTACAGAGGTGAGAGAAATTTTAGCTGAACTAGGTTTTAAATCGTTAAATGAAATTATTGGAAGAACTGATTTATTAATGCAAGTAAACAAAGCTTCTCCTAATTTGGATGATTTAGATTTAAATCCATTATTTGTACAAGCAGATCCAGGTAACAATAAAAGATATTGTGAAATATCAGAAATCAATGAGGTGCCTGATACACTAGATCAAGAAATTTGGCCAGAAATTGAAAAATCTTTAGACATGTCAGAAAAAGTTGAAAAAGAATTTATTATTAAAAATACCAATAGAGCTGTTGGTACAAGGATTTCACATCATTTATATAAAAAATATGGTTATGAAAAATTAGATGAAAATTTTTTAACTTTAAACTTTAAAGGTTCAGCAGGACAATCTTTTGGAGCTTTTTCTTCTAAAGGACTTAAACTAAATCTTAAAGGTGATGCAAATGATTATGTGGGAAAAGGATTGTCAGGGGCAACAATTTCAATAAAATTTTCTGATGAAAGTAATTTTGTTTCAAATGAAAATACAATCATTGGAAATACAGTTTTATACGGAGCTACATCTGGTAAACTTTTTGCAGCAGGTCAAGCAGGAGACAGATTTGCGGTAAGAAATTCTGGTGCTACAGCAGTAGTTGAAGGATGTGACTCTAATGGATGTGAGTATATGACCGGAGGTACAGCTATTATTCTTGGTGATGTGGGAGATAATTTTGCTGCTGGAATGACAGGAGGTATGGCATTTATTTATGACAAATCTAGAGAATTTGAAAAAAAAATAAATCAAGAATCGGTTATATGGCAGAATGTTGAAACAGAATATTGGATGAATTTTTTAAAAAAAATAGTTTTAGAACATTATGAAGAAACAGGATCTGTATTATCTAAAAATATAATAACTAATTTTGAAGAAGAAATAAAAAATTTTGTTCAAGTTTGTCCAAAAGAAATGATCGATAAACTTAAAAATCCAATTACACTTAAATCAAAGATTAAAGAAGTTAGTTAACAATTAACATTAATTCTTTTTTTAATAAATTTAACCATTTAGGAGAAGATAAGCTATGATCACCATTTTTTACAATTATTAATTTTTTTTTTGCATTTTTAAAAATTTTTAAAATTTTTTTTGAGTAAATTACTGGAACCGAATTATCTTTATTACCATGTACCATAGTTACATTTAAATCATTATATATTTTTTTATTAAAAATTTTATTCTTTCTCCCATCTTTAATTAATTGATGTGTAATTGGGTATTCGTAATCACCATGCTTTAATTGAATTATACCATTTTTTTTAACTTCTTTTTTTTGCTTTAATGAAAATTTATTCCACATCAAACTATCTAAAAATTCAGGAGCAGAACCTATTCCCAAAAAACCTTTAATTTGTTTTTTAAAAAATTTAAATTGATTTAAAGAAATCCATGCTCCCATACTTGAACCAACAAGAATAATATTATTTTTTTTAACAATTTTTCTTATCAACAGTTTTGTTTCATTGGTCCATTTTGAGATATTGCCATTTATAAACTTTCCAGAAGATTTTCCATGACCAGAATATTCAAGCGCAAGGAATCCGAATTTGTTTTTTTTAGCAAAATTTAAAAAGGTTTTAGGTTTTTTTCCCTCTAAATCTGACATAAATCCATGTAAAAAAACAATGTAGTCACGATTTTTTTGGGTATGCTTTAAATATCTGATCCTTTTTGATCTAGTTAATTTTAAGTAATTGAAATTAGTCATTAAAGTTTATTAGTTTTGTCTATTATTATATAATCATATCTAATGTCGTCTAATATAAAAATTTTACAAGTAATACCGAAATTGGGTTATGGAGGAGCTGAAACCGGCTGTTATGATATTGCACATTATTTACCAGAAAATAATTGTAAATCTTTCATAGTAACCAGTGGAGGAGAATTAATTAAATTTATAGATAGAGAAAAAGTTAAATTAATTAGATTACCTGTACATAGTAAAAATCCTTTATTGATACTTTTAAATGCAATTATTTTAGTTGGGATAATTTTATTTTATAACATTTCAATAATCCATGCTAGGAGTCGTGCACCAGCTTGGTCATGTTTATTAGCAACAAAATTAACTGGAAGAAAATTTGTCACCACATTTCATGGTACTTATAATTTTAGTGGAAAGCTTAAAAAATTTTATAATTCAGTTATGGTTAGATCTGATTTGATAATTGCAGGATCAAATTTTATTTTTTCTCATATAAAAGAAAATTATTCTGAATTTTTAAAATTAAAAAAAAAATTCCTTGTAATCTTTAGAGGAATAAATGTAGATTATTTTGATCCATCTGCAAAACTAGAAACTGATGAAAAAAAACTTCTTGAAAAATGGAAAATTAATAAAGAAAAAAAAATTATTTTAGTACCTGGAAGACTTACTTCTTGGAAAGGACAAGAATTACTTATTGAAGCAATTAATTTAGTAAAAATTGAGTTAGGTTATGAAGCTTTTCATGTGGTCATATTGGGAAGTGATCAAGGTAGAAATTTATATAAAAAAAAATTAATTGGTTTAACTGAACAATATCGTTTAACGAATCAAATTAAATTTATAGATCATTGTGAAGATATGGCTTTAGCTTACCAAGTTTCAGATATTGTTATTTCACCTTCAATAGAACCAGAAGCCTTTGGACGAGTTGCGGTAGAGTCACAATCTATGGAAAAATTAATTATTGCTAGCAATATTGGTGGATCAAATGAAACAATAATAAATGAAAAAACTGGCTTTTTATTTGAGTCTGGAGATGCAAATTCTTTGAGTAAAAAAATTATACGAGCAATAACAATGGATGAAACATCCCTTAAATTAATAGGTAAAGAAGCGAGAAAAAACATAATAGAGAAATTTAATGTTGAAAAAATGTGTTTTTCTACTTATTCAGAGTATAAGAAATTATTAAATTAAATGCCCACAATTACATTACCAGATGGAAAAAATTTAGATTTTCCAAAAAAAGTTACTGGATTAGAAGTAGCTGAAAAAATTAGTAAATCATTAGCAAAACAGGCAATGGTTATAAGTGTAGATGGCGAACTTAAAGACTTAGATTTTTTAATAGAAAAAAATTGTTCGGTAAAAATATTTACCTCAAAAAATGAAGAAGGTCTTGAAACAATTAGACATGACACTGCTCATATTTTAGCAATGGCTGTTCAAGAGCTATTTCCTGGAACACAAGTTACTATTGGTCCAGTTATAGAAAATGGTTTTTATTATGATTTTGCAAGAAAAGAACCTTTTACCGAGGAAGACTTAAAAAAGATTGAAGAAAAAATGAAAGAAATAGTTGACCGTGATGAAAAAACAAAAAGAGAAGTTTGGGATAGAGATAAAGCGGTTAAACATTTTAAAAAAAAAGGTGAAATCTATAAAGCGGAATTAATAGAAAGTATTCCAAAAGATGAGGAGGTATCAATTTATTTTCATGGTGAGTGGCATGATTTATGTAGAGGACCACATCTGTCTTCAACAGGAAAAATTGGTAAATTTTTCAAATTAACAAAAGTTTCTGGTGCTTATTGGCGTGGAGATTCGAATAATGAAATGCTTCAAAGAATATATGGAACAAGCTGGGCTAGTCAAAAAGATTTAGATATTTACCTAAAAAGAATTGAAGAAGCAGAGAAGAGAGATCATAGAAAATTGGGAAAAGAAATGGATTTATTTCATTTTAGAGAAGAAAGCCCTGGCTCTGTTTTTTGGCATGAAAAAGGATGGGCTTTATTTCAAAAACTAATAAATTTTATGAAAATGAAACAAAACATTGCTGGGTATAAGGAAATAAATACTCCAGAAGTTTTAGACAGAAGTTTATGGGAAAAATCTGGTCACTGGGAAAAATTTGGTGCAAATATGTATACTTCAACTACTCCTGATGAAAAGGTTTTTGCAATCAAACCAATGAATTGTCCTGGCTGTATAGAAGTTTTTAATCAAGGTCTCAAAAGTTATAAAGACTTACCTTTAAAAATGTCTGAGTTTGGTAAGGTCCACAGGTATGAACCATCAGGAGCGCTACATGGTTTACTAAGAGTTAGGGCGTTTACACAAGATGATGCACATATATTTTGTACTGAAGATCAAATAACAGAAGAATGTTTAACAGTTACAAATCTTATTCTTGAAATATATAGAGATTTAGGTTTTGAAAATGTGATTTTAAAATATTCTGATAGACCAGATTCAAGAGTTGGGAATGACAGTGTTTGGGATAAAGCTGAGGCTGCATTATTAAAAGCTGTTAAAGCGACAAAACTAGAATACAGTATAAATAAGGGTGAAGGAGCGTTTTATGGACCTAAAATTGAGTTTGTTTTAAGAGATGCTATTGGGAGAGATTGGCAATGTGGAACTCTTCAAGTTGATTTTAATTTACCAGGAAGATTAGGTGCATCATATGTAGATAAAGATGGAACAAAAAAAGTACCTGTAATGCTTCACAGAGCATTATTTGGTTCGCTTGAAAGATTTATTGGAATTTTAATTGAAAATTATGCTGGGAAATTTCCATTTTGGATCTCACCATTGCAAACAGTTGTAATTCCAATCTCAGAAGAGTTTGATGATTATGCAATGGAAGTTTGTAAAAAAATTAAAGAAGTAGGTATAAGTTCAATAACAGATTTAAAAAAACACAACTTAAATTACAAAATAAGAGATCATTCGCTAGCAAAAATACCTCTTTTGCTAATTTGTGGTAAAAAAGAAGTTGACAGTAACACGGTAACTATTAGAAGATTGGATTCTAATAAACAAGAAAATATGGAATTAAAATTATTCTTAAAAAAATTCTCTGCTTTAAATAAAGCATCTTCAAACTAAGTGGCAGATTTTAAGCAAAATTATTTTCAAAGAAGAACTAAGGATCGAGGTCCAAGATCTAATAATAGAATTTCATCTCCAGAAGTTCAGGTTATAACAAGTGATGGAGAAAATTTAGGGACCCTTAATACAAACAAAGCAATTTCAATGGCAAAAAATCAAGGCCTTGATTTAATTGAGATAGCACCTAACACCAACCCACCAGTTTGTAAAATTATGGATATGGGTAAATTTAAATATGATGCTCAAAAAAAAGCTAACCTTGCTAAAAAGAAACAAAAAATTATTGCACTTAAAGAAATAAAAATGAGGCCTGTAACAGAAAAACATGATTATGAATTTAAAGTAAAAAATGCAAAAAAATTTATTGTAAAAGGAGATAAGGTAAAATTTACTATAAGATTTAAAGGTCGTGAATTACAGCACTCTCATCTTGGTAATGAGCTTATGAATAAAATCAAAGAAGATATGAAAGAAATTGGTAAGGTAGAATTACATCCAAAATTTGATGGAAAGCAAATGATAATGGTAATTCAGCCCTTATAGGCTTTAATATAGGTTGTAAATTTTCAGCATTCTTTGTATAACCTCGCTCAATTATGCCAAAACTTAAAACAAAAAGCTCAGCTAAAAAAAGATTTAAAATATCAGCCAGAGGCAAGGTAATAATGGCTCAAGCTGGTAAAAGACATGGGATGATTAAAAGAACAAATTCTCAAATTAGAAAACTAAGAGGCACAACTGCGATGTCAAAACAAGATGGAAAAATTGTTAAATCGTATATGCCTTACAGTTTAAGAGGTTAAAAATGGCAAGAGTTAAAAGAGGTGTAACAAGTCGAGCTAAACATAAAAAAGTTTTAAAAACTGTTAAAGGTCAATGGGGTAGGAGAAAAAATACCATTAGAGTAGCTAAGCAAGCTATGGAAAAAGCTATGCAATATGCCTACAGAGATCGTAGAAATAAAAAAAGAGACTTCAAATCTCTTTGGATACAGAGAATAAATGCGGGTGTTAGAGCTGAAGGTTTAACATATTCTAAGTTTATTAATGGATTAAATAAATGTGGAGTAAAAATTGATAGAAAAATTTTAGCTGAGATAGCGTATGATAGCCCAGAAGCCTTTAAAACCATTGTTCAAAAAGCACAATCTGCATTAAATTAATCTTCACTATTGTTTTATTTCACTGAAGAAATAATCTGTTAAAATGTCTGATCTTAAAAAAATAAAAGAAGAATTTCTATCCAAACTCAATAAGAAACTAAATGTTTCAGAGATAAATCAAATTAAATCAGATTTATTTGGAAAAAATGGATTGGTTTCATCACAATTTAAAAAAATTGGAACAATTGCAGAGTCCGAAAGAAAAAAATTTGCTTCAGACTTAAATATTATTAAAGATGAGTTACAAGATTTAATAAATTCAAAAATCAATGAAGTTGAAATTAATGAAATAAATGAAAAATTAAAAAAAGAAAAAATTGATGTAACTTTACCTGAAAGAAATTTTGTTAGAGGAAAAATACATCCCGTATCACAAACAATTGATGAAATATCTTCAATATTTTCAGAAATAGGTTTTAGTGTTGAGGAAGGCCCAGATGTTGAGAATGAATATAACAATTTTACTGCACTAAACACACCCGATAATCATCCAGCTAGAGATATGCATGACACATTTTATTTAGATGAAAAAAAAGAAAAATTATTACGAACCCATACTTCACCAGTTCAAATTAGAACTATGTTAAAAGATAAACCTCCATTTAAAATTATAGCACCTGGCAGAACTTATAGATCAGATAGTGATCAGACACACGCACCAATGTTTCATCAGGTTGAAGGTCTTCATATAGATAAAGATATTAATATGGGTCATCTAAAAGGGTATTTAAATTATTTTATTAAAGAATTTTTTGAAGTTGATAAAATTAAAATGAGATTTAGGCCAAGTCATTTTCCTTTCACAGAACCTTCGGCTGAAGTTGATATTGGATATGAAATTAAAGATGGAAAGATTGTAATTGGAGAAGGTGATAAGTGGTTAGAAATTTTAGGATGTGGAATGGTACATCCAAATGTTCTTAAAAATGTAAAAGTAAATCCAGAAAAGTTTCAAGGTTATGCCTTTGGTATTGGTATAGATAGATTAGCAATGCTAAAATATGGTATTAATGATTTAAGATCATTTTTTGAATGTGATTATAGATGGTTAAACCATTTTGGTTTTGACCCATTGGATGTCCCAACTAATTATAGAGGGTTGAGTAGATGAAAATTACATATGATTGGTTGAAAGATCATCTTCAAACAAAAAATTCTGAAAATCAACTTTTAGAAAAATTAACAGATATAGGTTTGGAAGTTGAGGGAATAGGAAATACATCTTCAGATTTAGATAAGTTTATAGTATCAAAAATTGTCAGAACTGAAAAACACCCAAACGCAGATAGACTAAAGGTTTGTGATGTAGATATTGGTGAAAAAAAAATAATCAAAGTTGTCTGTGGTGCTCCAAATGCAAAAGAAGGACTTTTGACTATTTATGCTCCTCCTGGAGCTATTATTCCAAAAAATAAAATGAAACTTGTTGTAACACAAATAAGAGGAGTAACCTCAAATGGTATGCTTTGCTCCGAGTCTGAACTTAATTTATCTGATGAAGCTGATGGTATTACTGAGCTTAAATACAGTAAATATAAAGATAAAATTGGAAAAAAATATTTCAATAAAAATAATTCAAATTTAATTGATTTAGCAATCACACCAAATAGACCAGATTGTTTAGGTGTAAGAGGTATAGCTAGAGATTTAGCAACAGCAGGCTTTGGAAAACTTAAAGATAATAAAATTAATAAAATTAAATCAAAAGGAAAACAAAAAATAAGCATTAAGATTTTGAAAGAAAAAAATCAAGGCTGCACAATATTTGGAAGTTGTTTAGTAACAAATGTTCAAAATACAGAAAGCCCAAAATGGCTTAAAGATAAATTAATTTCTATAGATCAAAAACCTATTTCAGCAATTGTAGATATTACAAATTATGTAATGTTGGACTTAAATAGACCATTACATGTGTATGATGCTGATAAAATTCAGAAAGGCATAGTTGTTAGAAACTCAAAAAAAGGTGAAAAATTTAAGGCCTTGGATAATAAGGAATATAAACTTGATGAGGGTATGTGTGTAATTTCTGATAACGCAGGAGTGTTAGGGTTAGGTGGAATAATTGGTGGAATTAGATCTGGAACTGAGTTTAATACAAAAAATGTTTTAATAGAATCTGCTTATTTTAACCCAAAATCGATTAGAAAAACATCAAAACAATTAAATATTGATACTGATGCAAAATTTCGATTTGAAAGAGGAATTGACCCATTATCTATTGAACAAGGTTTAATTAAAGCAGCAAATTTAATTAAAGAAATTTGTGGTGGAGAAATTAGCAAAATAGATATTCAAAAAGTAGATAAATACAAAGAAAAAAATATTAATTTTGAAATTGAATTATTTGAAAAAATTTCAGGTTTTAAAATTTCCAATAAGGAAATTTTAAAAATTTTAAATGATCTAGGATTTGAAGTTAAAGGAGATAAAAAGTTTCTTAAGTTAAAAGTTCCTTCATGGAGACCAGATATAGAAGAATCTATTGATGTTGTTGAGGAATTAGTGAGAATTTATGGTTATGATAAAATAAAAAAGATAGACCCTATAAAAATAAGATCTAAATCTACTTTGAATAAAACTCAAAAATTATTTCACTTTTTGCAAAGATCAATAGCTACAAAAGGCTACCAAGAAGCCATTACCTGGTCATTTACGGATTCTAAAATTAATGATTTGTTTAAATCTAATATGAAAAATATTGAGATTGTTAATCCTATAAGTTCTGATCTTAATGTTTTAAGAAACTCAATATTTTCAAATTTGACCATTTATCTTAATAAAAATTTAGATAGAGGTATTAAAGATCTCTCTTTATTTGAAATTGGCCCTATATTTTATGGATCAAACCCTGGTGACCAAGAAACAGTCGTAGGGGGCTTGCGCTCGGGAAAAGTTTCGAGGTTATCATGGATAGAAAAAGATAGAAATGTCGATGTTTTTGATGTTAAAAAAGATGTTATTCAGACTTTAGTTGAATCTGGCTACGATAAATCAAAAATTTTTATAGATGACCAAACTCCTAATTATTATCATCCAGGTAAATCAGGGAGAATTTTTCTAAATAAAAGAAAAGATAAAGTTGCTGCATATTTTGGGGAAATTCACCCTAATATTTTAAATAGAATTGATATTAAAACTGAAGCCCTTTTAGGATTTGAAATATTTATAGATAATTTAAAACAACCGAAAAAATCTCTTAAAGATCAAAAAAATATATACCAAGTATCTGATTTTCAAAAATCTGAAAGAGATTTTGCTTTTATAATTGATAAAAATTTTAAATCTCAAGAAATAATCGAAGTTATTTCAAATATTGATAAAGAACTTATCAGAAATGTTAATATTTTTGATATTTACGAGGGTGAAAATATTCCTAATGGTAAGAAATCAATTGCTTTAAATGTGACTATTCAGTCGATGACAAAAACTTTAAAAGATAAAGATTTAGAAAAAGTAAATAAACTAATTGTCGATACTGTAGAAAATAAAACTGGTGCAAAAATTCGATCTTAAAAATTAAATGAGCACTATTGATAACATAAGAAATTTTGCAATTATAGCTCATATCGATCATGGTAAATCAACAATAGCCGATAGAATTATTCATAAATGTGGTGGTTTAACAGAACGAGAAATGAAAGCACAAGTTCTAGACTCAATGGATATTGAAAGAGAAAGAGGGATAACCATTAAAACTCAAACGGTTAAATTAAACTATAAATCAAAAAATGGAAAAGAATATATTTTTAATATTATTGATACTCCTGGCCATGTAGATTTTAGTTATGAAGTTAGTAGATCACTTTATGCCTGTGAAGGATCAATATTGATTGTTGATAGTACTCAAGGTGTAGAAGCTCAAACATTAGCTAACGTTTATCAAGCTTTGGATATTAATCATGAAATTATTCCTGTGTTAAATAAGATAGATTTACCAGCTTCAGACTTAGAAAAAACCAAAAAACAGATTGAAGATGTAATTGGAATTGACACTGAAAATGCTGTTCCATGTTCTGGTAAAACTGGTGAAGGTATAGATGAAATTTTAGAACAAATTATCAATCAATTACCAGGTCCAAAAGGAAAATCAAATGAAGATTTGAAATGTTTATTAGTTGATAGTTGGTATGATAGTTATCTTGGAGTTGTGATTTTAGTTAGAGTAATTAACGGGAAGATTACTAAAAACATGAAGGTTAAAATGCTTTCAACAAACCAAGATTATATTATTGAAAAAGTAGGAGTGTTTACTCCAAAAGCAAAAGATATAAACGAATTAAATACTGGAGAGATTGGTTTCATAACAACAGGTATTAAAGTTTTATCAGAAACAAAAGTGGGTGATACAATTTGTGACGCATCCAAACCACCAGTCCAAGCTTTACCTGGTTTTAAGCCAAGTAAACCAGTAGTATTTTGTGGATTATTTCCAGTAGATAGTTCTGAATATCAAAAACTTAAAGATGGGCTAGCAAAATTACAATTGAATGATGCAAGTTTTTCGTTTGAACCAGAATCATCATCAGCTTTAGGTTTGGGGTTTAGATGTGGGTTTTTGGGACTCCTTCATTTAGAAATAATTACAGAGAGATTAGAAAGGGAATTTGATGTCAATTTACTTACCACGACTCCTGGAGTTGTTTACAAAGTGAATTTAAATAGTGGAGATATTATTGATTTACAAAATCCATCAAGCCTTCCCGATCCAACTTTAATTAAATTTATTGAAGAGCCGTGGATTAAAGCAACGGTTATAACACCAGATGAATACCTAGGGGCAATTATAAAGCTTTGTCAGGATAAAAGAGGGATACAAACTGACTTGAGTTATTCAGGTAATAGAGCTGTTTTAAGTTATGAGCTTCCATTAAACGAGGTAGTGTTTGATTTTAATGATAGAATTAAATCTATGACAAGTGGTTATGCTAGTTTTGATTATGAAATAATAGAACATAGGGAAGGAAATTTAGTAAAGTTAGCTATATTAGTTAATGGTGAGACAGTTGATGCTTTAGCGATAATGATACATAAGGATTTTGCTCAAAGAACAGGTAGAGAGGTTTGTGAAAAGCTTAAAGATTTAATACCAAGGCATAATTTTATGATTCCAATTCAAGCAGCAATCGGGGGAAAAATTATTGCTAGGGAGACTATAAAAGGTTTTAAAAAAGATGTTTTAACAAAAATTCATGGTGGTGGCGCTGCAGATAGGAAGAGAAAGTTATTAGAAAAACAGAAGAAAGGAAAAGCTAGATCTAAACAATTTGGAAAAGTTGAAATTCCGCAGGAAGCATTTATTGGAGTTTTAAAAATTAATAATAAAACCTAGTTATATTTAAGCAATTTCTTATCAATTTTAAATAGTAATTCATAAGTTTTGAAAAATGACGAAATCTCATTGATTTTATCTTTTTTATAAAATTTTTCTAAAAGTATTTTAATTGTTCTACGATTCTTTTTTTTGTAACCATCATAGATTTCTTTTTTAATATTTTTAAATATAAATATTTTTTTTGTTCTTTTTTTTAGGAAATTTGAGAAGATTATAAAAATTTTTAAATTATTAAATAAGAATTCTATTTTTAAGTCTTCTAAAATTCTATCTTTTTCTTTATTTCTGGAAAATTTTAAAATGTTAAATTTTTTGGGAAGACCAAAATATTTTACCATTAAAGCTAAAGGATGAGGTAACCAATCGAAAAATGGCTTATTATACGTATTCGTGACATCATTTTTTCCATAGACCATCTCAATTTTTTTTAATTTTTTAAAATTATCTTTAAAAATTTTAAATTTTTCAAAATTTAAAACATCATTGTGATGTATCATAATTTTTTGTTTAAAATTTCTATTTAATTTATATATTTTTTTTAATTCATTAAAATTTTCCACCAAAGGTTTTTCAACAATTATATTTTTCTTTTTTTTAATTGCGTAACGTAAATATTCGTAATGTGAGGCCACAGGTGAAGTAATGATAATTAAATTAAATTTATTTGACTCAAAAAATTTTTTAATATTTTGACTTTTTTTATTCATATTTCTTTTTGAAATTATCTTAATAAGATTAAACTTCTTAGATTTTTTAATTTCTTTCTGAAAAGCTTTACTCATTTTACCTCTTCCTATTAATCCTATATTATATACTTTCATTAAATTAACCTTGGATTTGGAAAAGGAATTAAAAATTTTCCGCCTTTTTTTTTAAATTTTTTATTTTTGGCAATAATTAATTCGGCATAATTCCAAGCAAAAATAATTAAAACATCTATATTTTTTTTATTCATATTTAATGGATCTAGTATTTTTATTTTAGTACCAGGGATACATAGACCTTGTTTTAATTTATTATCATCAAAAATAAATTTTATATTTTTTTCTGAAATTTTAAAATAATTCAAAAAAGTAGTTGTTTTTGCTGCTGCACCATATCCGGCAATACTCATATTATTATTTATACAATTTTGGATAAGTGAATTTAGTTTATTTTTACAATTAATAATTTTCTTTTCGAATTTTTTATAAGTACTAACATTAAACAAATTTAACTGTTTTTTTTCTTTTAGAATTTGTTTTTTTATACTTTTTTGATTTTTAGAATTTTTATTTTTTGAGACATAAACCCTTAAGGATCCACCTTGTGCATCTGGAGTTTTAAAATTTACAACATTTAGGTTAAATTTTTTTACAAATTTTGAAATAGGGTATAACGCATGATAATCTAAATGTTCATGATAAATTGTATCAAAAGTATTTTTTTTTAAAACTGAAGCTCTATAAGAAATCTCAAATACAAATAACCCCTCATCTTTTAATAGATTTTGTACACCATTAAAAAAATCATTTAAATCTTCTACATGAGCACAAACATGATTAGCAGTAATTATGTCAAATTTCCCATATTTTTTTTTTATATTTTCACTTTTTTTCATTGTAAAAAAATCATCTATCTGAGTAATTCCTTTTTTTAAAGATAATTTTTTTAAATTTTTAGCTGGATCTATCCCTAATCTAAAAAATTTTTTCTTTTCAAAGAAATTTAGAAAGGTTCCATCATTTGAAGCAATATCTAAAATTTTAGTATTCCTATTTTTAAACATTTTTTTTATTTCATTTGCATAACTCTTAAAATGTAAAAAATTTTTTTTTGAAGTGTTTGTTTTATAAAGATAATTACTGAACATTTTTGATGGTTTTATAGAGTGAGTCAATTGCAGATGACCACAATTATTGCAATAGTTTAGCTTAAGAGGATATTTTCTTAATTTTTTACTAATTTCAATTTTTAAGTATGAATTTGCTAATGGTGTTCGACCTAAATCAAAAACTTTTTTTAAATTTTTAGAATTACATAAACGACAAAATTTTATCGATACACAATCTTTCTTTTGCACTATTTATATTTTGAGATTATTTTTTTTACTTTTGGTTCTTGGTCCATATTTAATCTAACTAAATCTTTTTCGTAATCAAATTTATCTCTTTTCCTACTACTATATGAAAGAAAATGAGTATTTTTTAAAAAATAAGCTAGATGGTCTTGATCATATGTTGTAAAAAATAAGTCTCCTCTTTTCATCACTTTATAATTTAGTTTTGATCCTTTAGATCTATTTCTGTAAAAAAACAATATTTCACCTTTTAATATGTAGCAAAAGTGTTCATCTTTTTTATGGTAATGATTTGCTCTTATAGTTCCTTTTTTTGAAAAAATTTCTATAGATGATGAAAAACCTTTGTCTAATATTTTTAAAAGATAACCTCTTTTATCTCTGAAAACTTTGCCGGTCTTATGAACAAATTTGAATTTTTTTTTCATACTTTTTTAAAAATTTTATAATTCTTTTTATACCATTCAATTATCATAGGAAGATCCTTTAATAAATTTCTTTTTGGACTCCATCCTAATTTTTGAATTTTTTTTGACGAAACAGAGTATCTTTTGTCATTATATAATCTATCTTTAGTAAACTTTATAAATTTTTCTGGATTTTTTTTAAAGATTTTACAAATGTATCGTGCAATGTTGATATTTTTTTCGAAAAAATTACTTCCAACATTATAAGTACCTTTATCTTTTTTTTTAACCAAAAGTATTAATGCATTAGCAAAGTCTTCAGCGGACAGGTAAAATCTTATATTTTTTCCATTTCCGTGAATAGGAATTGGCTTGTTATGAATTAGATTAACAATTGACGTTGAAATTAATTTTTCAGGGTATTGTCTAATACCATATATATTATTTGCCCTGACAATTATTATTTCTTTTTTATAAGTATACTTGTAACTATTTATTAATATTTCAGCTGCAGCTTTAGATGCGGAATATGGATTAGTTGGATTTACTAATTGATTTTCATAACAAGTCCCTGATATTTTTTCACCATAGACCTCATCTGAGCTTACATGAAGAATTTTTTTAACTTTTTTCTTAATACACTCTAAAAAAAAGGCATGAGCACCTAGTGAGTTTGTTTTTGTAAAATTTAATGGAGAAATAAAAGAATTATCTACGTGACTTTCGGCAGCTATATTTATTGCCAAATCACAATTTTCTAAAAATTTACTATATTTTTTAGTATTGACGATATCACATTTAATAAACTTTACTCTTTTGGATTTTGTAATTGAGGAAATATAAGCTTTGTTTCCTGCATAAGTAAGTTTATCTAGAATTATAATATTGCTTTTTGGAAAATTTTTAAAAAAAGTTTCTGATACATGTGAACCAATAAATCCAGCTCCACCAGTAATAAAAATTTTTTTTAATTTGTTTTTCATTTATTGTATAATGGTGTACTAAATTAATTAAAAGATTTATATTAAAAGCCTTAAATTTTGCAAATATAAAATGAAGATATTTGATTGTTTCATGTATTTTGATGAGGATTTACTATTAGATTTGAGACTTAATATTTTAGATAGTTTCGTTGATAAATTTATAATAGTTGAGTCAAACCTAACACATACTGGGAATTTAAAAAAATTGAAATTTAATATAAATAAATTTGAAAAATTTAAACACAAAATTAATTATTATCCATTAGAGAACTTAAAAATTGATAAAAATTTAAAGTTGAAAAAAAATTGGTCTCAGTATCATTTGGTTGATCAATCGATTAGAAACTCAATTTCTAGATATATTTCTGATGCTTCAGATGAGGATTGGATTATAATTTCAGATATTGATGAATTACCTAATCCAAATATAATCCAAAATTTTGACAAAAGAAAAAAGTATTCATTTTTTGAACAACAATTATTTTATTATAAGTTTAATTTAAAATGTGTTTCAGAACCTCCATGGTATGGTTCACGTTTATGTGTAAAAAAATATTTAAAATCCCCACAATGGTTGAGGAATATAAAGATAAATAAAAAAGATAATTTATTAAAAAAAATTTTTAATGATCAACAGATATTAAAAAATGGTGGATGGCATTTCAGTTCAGTAAAAAAACCCTCTGAGATTATTACAAAGCTCAAATCATTTGCACATAATGAACTTGTTAAAGAATATATGCTTAATGAAAATTATATAAGAGATAAAATAAAAAATTGTGAGGATATTTTTGATCGAGGGACGATTTTAAAAAAAGTTGAATTGAATAATGATTTTCCTGAATATCTTTTGAAAAATAAAGATAAGTATAGTGAATTCATAATTTAGTTATTATATTAATAATTTTGGAGAGGTGGCCGAGTGGTTGAAGGCGCACGCTTGGAAAGCGTGTAAAGGGGAAACCTTTTCATGGGTTCGAATCCCATTCTCTCCGCCATGAATAAGCTTTGTTTTATAGGCTATATTCACTGTTATTTAGTTCTATATCAAATTATAAAAAGAGCAATTTCATATAAAAATGGTATAATTATTTTTTCCAAAAAAATAAAAAATGACAACTAAAAATAAATATCAAGCAGATTCCATTAAAGTTTTAAAGGGACTTGAAGCTGTTAGAAAAAGACCAGGAATGTATATTGGTGACACGGATGATGGCACAGGTTTGCATCACATGGTCTATGAAGTTGTAGATAATTCAATAGATGAGGCTTTAGCAGGTTATTGTAAAAATATTGATGTTAAAATTAATAATGATGGCACAATAACAGTTAAAGATGATGGAAGAGGTATTCCCATAGATATACATAAAGGAGAAAAAAAATCTGCAGCAGAAGTAATTATGACCCAACTTCATGCAGGAGGTAAATTTGATCATGATTCTTATAAAGTTTCAGGTGGTTTACATGGTGTTGGTGTATCGGTAGTAAATGCGTTATCAGAAAAATTAAAATTAGAAATTTATAGAGATGGTGAAAAATATTTTATAGAGTTTAATAATGGTAACGCAATATCACCACTTAAAAAAATTGGTAAATCAAAAGAAACTGGAACACAAATTACTTTTTTACCCTCAAAAGATGTTTTTTCATCAATTAAATTTAGTGCAAATATTCTTATTAAAAGAATGAGAGAGTTAGCCTTTCTAAATAAAGGAATAAAAATTATATTTACTGATTTAAGTAATAAAAAAGAAAAAACTAACATCTTCAAATTTGATGGTGGTGTTTTAGAGTTTGTGGAGTTTTTAGATGAAAAAAGAGATAAATTACAAAATAAAAATGGAAATGATTTATTTAAAAAACCAATCTATATAGATGGAAAAAAGGATAGTATTGAAATAGAATGTTCTTTAAAATGGAATGCTGCTTATACTGAAGATGTTCTTCCATATACCAATAATATTTATCAAAAAGATGGTGGAACTCATTTATTGGGATTTAGAAGCGCTTTAACTAGAGTAATTAATAAGTATGCAAATGAACATAATCTTTTAAAAAAAAATAAATTCACAATATCGGGTGATGATATAAAAGAAGGTCTTACATGTGTATTATCAACGAAAATCCCTGATCCTAAATTTTCATCTCAAACAAAAGACAAATTAGTTTCTTCAGAAATAAGAATGATTGTCGAAACTATTATTAATGAAAAATTATCTATATGGTTTGATCAAAATCCATCTATAGCAAAAACTATTTTAGCTAAGATTATTCAAGCAGCATTAGCAAGAGATGTTGCAAGAAAAGCTAGGGAAAATGTTAGAAGAAAAGGTGCACTCGAATTAAGTGGTTTACCTGGTAAGCTTGCAGATTGTCAAATTGGTAAACAAGAGGGAACAGAATTATTTATAGTCGAGGGAGATTCTGCTGGTGGTTCAGCCAAACAAGGTAGGAATAGAGCAAATCAAGCTGTTTTACCATTAAGAGGAAAAATACTTAATACCTATGTGGACAGTATACAAACAAAAAAAAATGGTAATGGAAATACAAATGGTTCTGATCAGAGAACAAAGGCTTTATCTAAAATGATTTCATCAAATGAAATTATAACTTTGATTAATGCGTTAGGCTTAGATCCAAAGTCTCAAGAAATTGATCTTAAAGATCTTAGATATGGAAAAATAATAATTATGACAGATGCAGACGTAGATGGGTCCCATATTAGAGCATTATTATTAACTTTTTTTAATAATAAACCATTTAAT
>Ga0208411_1000701_pt1 | contig 24783 bp, 21 predicted proteins | sample ETN01SmetaG_4_FD_185793 | JGI IMG/M metagenome (GOLD analysis project Ga0208411, IMG submission 185793) | Marine microbial and viral communities from oxygen minimum zone, Eastern Pacific Ocean - ETNP2014F12-01SV261 (SPAdes) (version 2) | ecosystem: Environmental > Aquatic > Marine > Oceanic ... | reverse complement strand
ATATGCAGGTATATTTTTCTTTTTTGCAAGTTTTGATGCACGCAATCTTCTTTCACCAGCTATCAATATATACTGATTTTCAAAAGATCGCACTGTTATGGGAGTTACAACACCTTTTTCTTTTATTGATGCACTTAATTCATCCAAAGATTTTGAATCAAAATATTTTCTAGGTTGATGTGGATTTCTTTTGATTTTTGATATTGGAATTGTTGTTACGCCTGCAGGAAGAACAATATCTTGACTTTGCGGACGTATTAAAGCTTCCAAGCCTTTACCTAAGCGTTTAGTTGCCATTATTTCAATATCTCTTCTACTAATGAAATGTAATTTTGAGCACCTGTTGAATTTGCATCGTATAGTAATGCTGGTTTTCCAAAACTAGGAGCTTCACTTAAACGAACATTACGATGAATGATTGTTTCGAAAATTTTATCTTTGAAAAATCCTTTAACCTCATCAGCAACTTGTTTTGATAAATTTAATCTGCTATCATACATCGTTAATAGTACACCCTCTATTTCAAGTTTCTGATTCAAATTCTTCTGCACCAATCTAACAGTGTTTAAAAGTTGACCTAGTCCTTCCAATGCATAATATTCACACTGAATTGGAATTATCACTGAATTTGAGCACGTCAATGCGTTTAAGGTAAGCAAACCTAGTGAAGGAGGGCAATCAATCAATATATAATCATATTTTTTTCTAATAGATTTTAATGCTTTCTCTAATTGGTGTTCTCTTGCCATAACATTAACTAACTCAACTTCTGCACCAACAAGATCATTCGTAGATGTGATCATATCTAGGAATTCTAATTTGGTATTTGTTATAATATCTTTTGTTTTGGATCCACGAATAATAACATCATAAATCGTCCCTTTTGGCTCATCAGTTATTTGTTCAAGACCTGTAGTAGCATTAGACTGTGGATCTAAATCAATTAAAAGTGTTTTTACTTCAGAAACAGCAAAGCTTACAGCCAAATTGACTGATGTAGTGGTTTTACCAACTCCACCCTTTTGATTAGTTAATGAAACAATTTTATTCATCGAAAGACATACCAATACACGTTATAGAAGTAATTAATTTAGTGGAAGAACACTTCTTGAATCAATAAAGGTATAATTTATATTTGAATCAAATATGTTAATTTGATTACTTGAGTATTTTGAATAAGCTCTTTTTTATCATTATTCATATTATATCGTTTATTCAAAACAATGAAAAGGTCACTTCCTGGAGTGTGAATCCAATTAATTCTACAATATAACTGGAGTTGTTCTGAAAAATTATCATACTGGATTATTGCTTTACCAAACCATTTGCGGTTCAATGCTCCTTCAGCAGTGAGTCCATATACATTTGCTGTGAATTCTTTTTGATTGGGCATTGCAATAATGTTCTGATTTGCTGAGCCATAAAGCGTTAAGTGATTTGAAAAACGTTTTCCTATAGATCCAGATAAAGTAGTTTTATCTCCACCAAAATAATCTCCTTTTTCAAAACGCATATCTCCCCAAAGTCCACGGCTTTGGTTTGAGCGTGCACTTAAAGAAACTTTTTGATCTTTATAATCACCATTAGCTATTTCGACGCCGTTACCAAGAATAAACCCCTCTCCTAATTTTTCTTTATTCTGGCTAATTTTAAATCCAATTTTATCTCTAGTCTCTAGAAAAGCATCAATAGAAAATTGCAGAATACCAGTCTCAGTTATTCCAGAATGATTTTTCACATCCCTTGCATATAATGAGAAGGACCATTGCCGAATCAATTCATCTCCATCGCCAACTCGTGGTGTAAATCCAGCGATCACACCCGTTCCAATCATATCCGTTCTTTGGACAAATCCAAGGGCTGGTTGAAATTCTTTATCAACACGGTGTTGACCCGTCGTAAAAAAATACCTATCATTTCTTAAATCCATCTTTATCATTGATGCAGAAGACGGAGTGTCTAATTCAGAATCTTGAACCTGACCGTACCAGGCAGAAACAGAGCTGTTCCCCCAAAATCTCATTTGGCCATCTATTCCAAACACTGAGTTTTGCATATTTTTATTTGAAACATCTGTAATTACTGCTCCTATAGTTGTCCTGTCACGAATATCCGATCGAAGTCTAAATGCACTATATGCTGTGGCCGGCTGACCATCTTCACCTTTTGTATGAATATTTAAGGCACCTATTGAATTTTTCCCTATCTGGCCAAAAATTCGAGTACCTCCTAAAACATTTTGATTTAATCCAATTCTGCGACTAAAAAATATTTCAGTTTGACGAGGATTACCAAAAGCAAATAATTTAGAACGCGTCAAAAAGAATTCTCTTTTTTCAGGATAAAACAAGCTAAATCTCGTCAAATTAATTTGGGCATTATCTGCTTCTACCTGCGCAAAATCAGTATTGTAAGTCAAATTGAGCGTCAAATTAGACTTTAATCCATAATATAAATCTGCACCAGCGTTTCCTAAATCATCAGATATATTTTCATTATTTAATTTTTGCTTCTGATTTCCAATAATCCCGAATGGTTTTATTTTAATATCATTTCCACGTTTAATATTTTTTAGTCCAGTCAAATTTGCATACTGAGAAACCTGATAAACATCAGAGCTATACTCCAATCCAATATGAGGCCACATTACACTTTCATTTTTTCTATTAATGTATCGTTTTACAGCTAACCCCATCGTTAGCTCATCTTTGCTTGGGAACCTTAAGGTATTCCATGGAATGGCAACCTCTAATACCCAACCAAAATCTGTTACACGACCTTCACTGATATAAACTCCATCCCATGCCCATTCATCCAAACTAGGTTTATTTTCATCAGAGATCAATGCATCATCCTGAGTACCTAGTGGATTCATTTCAAATAAATAAGCATTCCTTCGATCTAGGTAGGTATCTAATGCAATTTCCAATTTATCATCTCGGTGAATCCAACCACCTCTATTAAGAATAGTCGCACGAACTTTTTCAGGCTCACTATCAAAGAAAGTAAATCCAAAATATAGGTAATTATCATCATAGAGTATTCGCATTTCAGATTTTTCGCTTGGTGCAGCACCATCCTGTGGTAATCGTTGGACAAATTCAGTAATAGGTTGAACTGTTTGCCAAATTGTTTCATCAAATTTTCCATCGACTTTAATAAGTTCATTTGAACGCTTAGCAGAAACTTCTGGACGGCTTTGTCCAAAAACATTATAGTTTAGCAAACAAATGATGATGACAAAACTTGGGTTTATATATTTAAAATTTCTAATTTTTTTGATAATTATTTTTGAAGAAAAGGAAATAAACTGGAATGCCTGATAAAACAAAAATCAAATCCTGTGCTGATGCCCAAGTTTCGTAATATGCGCGAAGCAGAACTAATAGAATTATGCCACACAGATATAATGAGGGAAGAAACGGATAATATGGCAATATATATCCACTGCTATTTCCTGAATTCATTTTACGAAATTTGAAGAAAGCAACTGTTGTAAATCCATAAAAAATTAGAATTGCAAATACCATACCTGCTACGATCGTTTCAAAATTTTGACGAATTAATATTATTACGACACTCCATAAACAATGAGCAAGAATTGCATGAGTTGGAGTTTGAAATTTTGGATGGATATAATCAAACCATTTAAACATTAATCCATTTTTTGCCATCGCATAATATACACGAGTCGTTGCCATCATTGTACCGTTCACACTTCCTGTAGCCGAAATAATAACTATTATAGATATAAGACTGGCACCAATATTCCCAAATAATGAAATAGCTGTATCAGAAGCTACAATGCTGCTAGACCGCATTCTCTCCAAGCCTATGACAGCATGGTATAAAAAATTTGATCCAATATAAAGAACTGCAATGATTGTCATCCCATAAAGCATAGATTTAGAAATAACTCTTTGTGGGTCTTTCATCTCACCTGCTACATAGCCAACTCTATCCCAACCTAAAAAAGAAAATACTATCATAAATAATGCGGCAATAATATTTCCAGTAGGTCCAAGAGTTGCTGTGACTTGAGCAGTATCAGATAATTTTGAAAAATCTCCATTGAGGAGTAAGAGGCCAATTATTGTAAAAAGAAATAACCCAGTAATTTTAACTGATGATGAAAATTTGTTATAAAAGCTTCCTTTTTCAACTCCTAAATAATTAATTATTCCAAATACAATCAGAATCAAAATAGCTATTATGATCTTGTACAATTGATTTAAAGGAATAAAAAATCCTATGTAGTCTGCGGATAGTAGACTGAGTGCAGCTCCAGGACTAGTTCGTATAATTAAAAGTTGAGACCAACCAAATAAAAAGCCCCAAAAGGGTCCAAAGGCTTTCTGCATATATATGTATTCGCCTCCAGTATTGGGAAAACGAGTACCCAGCTCTGCATAAATCAATGCACCTATGTAAACAAATACAGCTACACCAAGCCAAAGAACGATGACGATAGAGAATGAATCAACATATTTCGCAATAACTTGTGGGGTTTTAAAAATACCGGCACCAATAGTAATCCCAACCAATAGTGCAACACCATCCGTAAGCCCAAGCGATTTTTTAAGTTTTGACATTTTATCTTAAGGCTTTACGTATTTGTACATCAGTCGTATTAAAGCATAGGCTTCTACCATATCTTTTGCATGATACTGCACTGTATAACCATCTATCCAGTTCATCTTTGGTATAGCTTGCAATATTTCTGCATGTGTTGTGCTTGAAAATTTTAATTTTATTGAAACACCGTTTTTTAGTTTAATTGGTTTTCTAGTTTTTATTTTTTTTAATGCTCGAACTGTGGCCTCTGACAATTCTTTTTGTACAACTGTGCCATGTTTCAATTGTGCGACTTGAGCCGTTATAGCAGTCTTTGTTGTTACTAACTCACAGTTTACAACTTTCCCAAATTGATTTGTAAATACATCATCACCAGCAGCCAAAATTACGGGGACATTCATTCCTCCTGCATAAAATGCATTCAACCCACCTTCACCGACTTCAGTATCATTAAGCCATAGGCCTTTTACAGACCCGGAGCCAGTATGAGCTAAGAAACCTCGTGCTGTTCCTGCTCGAGCATGGTATCCTAAAAAAATAGCTCCATCAAAACTTTTGTCTAAACCTTGAACCATGCCATAGGGCTTTTTATTCCCCTGGATGTAGATAACTCTTGGATCAAGTTCTTGATGATTGAGATTCTGCATATCTCCATGAGAATCATTGACCAATATTTCTGCTGAAGGATTAAATTGATAGATTGCAGTAACCACCGCATTTACTTCAGATGTCATTAATTTACGTCCAATATTATAATCCTTACCTGTAGAGCGAGTCATTTCCGATGTTCCTATACCACCAATACCCTCCATATCAACTGAAATAAAAATTTTAAGCGATGAGCCTGCGAATAGAAAAGAGCATAGGCTAAGTAGTGTTACTAATTTTCTCATAATTAATCCTTACCAAAGGGGATTCGATTTAAAGCGATAATACCATTGCTCATAACAAATACAACATCTTGTATAGTACGAAAATCATTTAATGGATTCTTGGTAACCACAATTAAGTCAGCCTCTTTACCAACATCAATTGTTCCGGTTTGTTGTGAAATTCCTAATAGTTCTGCACCAATAATAGTTGCTGAACGAATAGCATCTATTGGTTTCATTCCTAGATTGATAAAGTTTGTTATTTCCATCCCAACCCTAGTGGTACTATTAGGACCATATCCTGTATCTGCGCCAGTTGCAATCTTAATACCCATCTTGTAAGCCATTTTAACGGTTGTTTCCAATGAAGGAAGCATATGTTGACCTCTAACTATCAATACAGGGTTATCATAATCTCCTCCAGGCTGGGTCAAATCCACAACTGTAGTAAATGTAGGGACAAGAAATGTGTCCATTTTTTTCATGAGTTTTAAAGTTCTTGGAGTTAGATATGTACCATGCTCAATACTTTTTACGCCGGCTTTCACAGCAGCATAACCTCCTTCATCTCCATGAGCATGAGCCATTACCGGAATCTTATATTTATTTGCTTCATCTACTATAATTTTTAATTGCGATTCAGTATATGTTTGTTTTCTAGGATCAGTTTGTGGAAGACCTGCACGTTCAGTTCCACGTGTTTTGATAAAGTCGACACCACGTTTAGCATTCACTCGAACAACTTTTCTTAAGTCATCTTCTTTATGCACTCCACCATGTAAATCGCCTAGGCGTGTATCGGCTAAAATTGTTTCACCTAAATTTGGTGTTACAAATACACCTGTAGCAATCATATCGGGGCCAATTAATGCTCCAGTTTTGACCATTTCACGAATTGATATATCTTGAAAATTTGGTGTACTTGCACTCCTAGCAGTGGTCACACCAGATTCTAAAGCACGATTTGCAGCATCTATAGATCTTATATGAGTATGTGCATCAATAAAACCAGGTAGCAAATACATTCCATTCAAATCAACCAGCCCATATCCTTTAGGTTTTTTTCCATCTTTTTTTACTGATTCAATCTTACCATTAGAGATAAAAATCATCATGTTTCTTTTCTCAACATTAGCAATTCCATCAATAAGATTAGCATTGAAAAGTATGAGCTTATTTTGTCCACTTATAATAGATGCAAAAATCAATTGTACAGCAAATAGAAATATTTTTTTCATAAATCGCTCCTTGGAAAACTGTTAATCCACAACATAGCATCAAGCACAAGACAATGGAAAGAAATTAAACTTAACCCTAAAATTGATATATTATGCTTTAAAGGTTGTTCAACTCCGCTAGCAGTCACCAGTCCAATAGTAATCAATAAAATAGATATAGCCGTTATCCATAATTCAGCTTGAACAAACGCCCACTTCAAATATGTGGGAGAATCAATATATGAAAATGTAGTATGAATCCATAAAGAAGCAGAAGAGAGAAAGAGAATTAATAAAATAATCATTTTAGCAGCATCTACTTTTCCCCAGAAAAAATGCAAGCTTAACCCATCATTAATAACCATATAATACATTGCGTAACAGTATCCAAATGCGGCTAAAAACATTGATGAAACAATCCAAACTCTCCATTGAATAGGGACACCACCCCAAAGATCAGATCGTGTTTCGGGATGGGAAAGCAAAGCAAATATATATCCTCCTAGGACTGCAATACCTCCAATGATATTTACCCATAGAAATTGAGTCTGTATACGCATTTTTTCCTCTTTCCATTTACTTTATTCCCTTGGGGATAGGAATAATAACCTTTTATATTTTCACTGAAAGAATACACCTAATTTTACTTAAACTATTTATATGAAAGCATTAGTTAAACATTCATCTAAAGTCGGCATTTGGATGGAAGATGTCCCCGTACCTGATTGTGGGACAAATGAAGTAAAAATAAAAATTACCCATACCGGAATTTGCGGATCAGACCTCCATATTTATCAATGGGATGAATGGGCACAGCGAACATTAAAGTTACCATTAGTGATTGGACATGAGTTTTGTGGGATAATTGATGAAGTTGGGCCTGGAGTCACCCACTGTAAAGTTGGAGATCGCGTTTCTGGAGAAGGTCATATCACATGTGGATTCTGTAGAAATTGCCGCGCTGGTAAACGACACCTCTGCCAGAAATCAGTCGGAGTAGGCATACAAAGGTCTGGAGCATTTTCGGAATTTTTAGTAATTCCAGAATCAAATGTTTGGCCTATTCATAATAGTATTCCTTCAGAAATTGCTGCTTTCTTCGACCCATTTGGCAATGCAGTTCACACTGCTCTTTCATTCGACATAGTTGGCGAGGATGTTTTAATAACTGGTGCTGGTCCCATTGGAATTATGTGTGCTAGTATTTGCAAATTTGTCGGCGCAAGAAATGTAGTTATTACAGATATTAATGAATATCGATTAGATCTTGCTCAAAAACTTGGTGCTTCTAAAACTATTAATATATCTAATGAAAAAATTGAAGACTATTTTGAAGAACTTAATATTGCAAATGGTTTTGATGTAGGTTTGGAAGTATCTGGCAATCCTTCAGCATTTAATAATCTTTTGTCTCAAATGTATAATGGCGGAAATGTTGCCTTGTTAGGATTGCTTCCTAAGTCTACTCAAATTAATTGGGATAACATTATTTTTAAAGGCCTCCATATTAAAGGCATATATGGAAGAGAAATGTATGAGACATGGTATAAGATGACCCAAATGCTTCAAAGTGGGTTGGATATTTCAGGAGTGTTAACTCATGAGTTACCTGTTGAGGATTTTCAAAAGGCATTTGACATTATGGAGTCAGGCCAATGTGGAAAAGTAGTTTTAAAATGGTAGTTAAATAATGGCTAATTCAAGTAATATATATAAAAAGACATTGACAAATATTGAAGCTGAAGGACTCTACAAAAATGAACGGGTCATTACTACACCTCAAAGAGTAAAAATTTCAACAGATTCAGGTAATGAAGTTCTAAATTTTTGTGCAAATAATTATTTGGGTTTAGCTGACCACCCCGATATTATTGCCGCAGCAAAAGCTGGACTTGATGACTATGGCTATGGCTTGGCTTCTGTTCGATTTATATGTGGCACACAAAAATTACATAAAAAATTAGAGTTGAAAATTTCTCAATTTTTCAATTCTGATGATACTATTCTTTATACTTCTTGCTTCGATGCTAATGGTGGTTTGTTTGAAACACTTCTTAGCTCAGAAGATGCAATCATTTCTGATTCCTTGAATCATGCATCTATCATTGATGGCATACGACTATGCAAAGCACAACGTTTCAAATATCAAAATAGCGATATGAATGATTTAGAATCACAATTAAAGAAAACAGATAAAGCCAGATTACGACTAATTGCAACTGATGGAGTTTTCTCAATGGATGGATATATTGCTAAGTTAAATGAAATAACTAAATTAGCGAGAAAATATGATGCAATGGTCATGGTTGATGATAGTCATGCTACAGGATTTATTGGCAAAACCGGGCGTGGATCTGCTGAATACTGTGGTGTAATGGATAAAATTGATATCTGGACATCAACTCTTGGAAAAGCTTTAGGCGGAGCGTCAGGTGGTTTCACTACCGGACGACAACATATTATTGATCTGCTCCGACAACGATCCCGGCCTTATATGTTTTCAAATACTGTGGCCCCGGCTATTGTGGCTGCCAGTTTGAAAGTTTTCGATATGCTTTCTTCTACTACTTCACTTCGAGATAAACTTGAAACAAATACTATTTATTTTAGAGAACAAATGACTTCAGTTGGTTTTGATATCAAAAATGGAATTCATCCAATTGTACCTATTATGCTTTATGACGCAGTATTAGCTCAAAAAATGGCGGCCACATTATTGGATGAAGGCATTTATGTTATTGGATTCTTCTTTCCAGTAGTTCCAAAAGGTGAGGCACGTATACGTGTACAAATTTCCGCAGGAATGGAAAAATCTGATTTGGATTATGCAATAGAAAAATTTTCCAAAGTGGGGAAAGCTATGGGCGTGATTTAATTCTATCAAGCTTGCTCTGATAATAAACCAAAGGTAAATTCCTCGGCTTTTTTAATATTATTAATTAAATAATGAATAAACAATTAACACCTAGATTATTAATCATTGGATTGGTATTGACATGGGCCATATGGGCCATTTGGCCAACGGTCCAATACCAACAATTAACCGATGCTGAAATTGAGGACCTTCGTGATCAGGGTAAACTCGAACAACTTGAATCTCGCTCTATTAAACAAGGCTTAGATCTTAAAGGAGGTATGTTTATTGTTCTTGAAGTAGATCTGCCTACATTAGTTGAGAACCTAGCTATTAATAAAGACAGAAATTTTTCTAAGGCCATAAACGATGTTAGAAATCAACTTATTACTTCACCTGAAGGTGATTTCTTCGAAATGTTTACTGATGTAACAACAAATAATAATTTAAAATTATCTCGTTATTACTATGACTATGGATCTAATAGTGAAACTATAATAACTGCCCTTAAAGAAGAAGGCGAAGATGCAATTAATCGAGTTTTAGAAATTTTACAAAATCGTGTCGATCAATTTGGCGTTGCTGAACCAACAATTCAAAAACAGGGGAATCAACGCATTATAGTTGAATTAGCCGGTGTTCAAGATTCTGAGAGGGCAAGAGCTCTTTTAGAAAGCACAGCACTTCTTGAGTTTTATCTGGTAAAAGAAGTAACCACGACTAATGATTTAATGATTAAAATTGATCAATCCCTTAAAGGGAATGAAGTAGTTGCTGAAGTTTCAAAGTCAACTGAGTCAAGCCAAGAGATTGCACCAATAGATGAAGACGAAACTGTTTCTGTCACTGAATTATTTGGTGAAATAGAAAAAAATAATTCAGATGATATCACAGGTAGTGACGTTGCTGAAAATATAGTTTCTGATAGACCATTTTCATCATTATTAAGAAATTTAGGAAGAACTATAGGTGTACCTGAAAAAAATGCCTACGCTGTAAGGAAAATATTAGAAACCCCCGAAGCAAAAGAAAGATTGGCTTCAGCTGGCGGGACATTTTTATTTAGTCATAAAACAGAAGAATATCCTAGTGCGGATGGTAATGTTGAAAAAATGTACGGTTTATATTTATTGGAAGATCGTGCAGAACTTACTGGTGGTGTTGTAGAAGAAGCTAAAGCGAATCTTGGACCCCAAGGAAGCACATCTGCTGGACAGCCAATTGTTAATTTATCTATGAATTCTGATGGTGCTAGAAAATGGGCTATTATTACCGGATCCAATGTAGGGCGCCAAGTAGCTATTGTTTTAGATAATAAAGTTCATATGGCACCTAATATTAGAGAAAAGATATCTGGAGGAGGAACACTAATTGAAGGGTTCGCAAATATTAATGAGGCAAAAGATATAGCCATTGTACTACGTGCCGGTGCATTACCAGCTCCGGTAGATATCATTGAAGAAAGAGTTGTTGGCCCATCGCTTGGAGCTGACTCTGTTCGCCAGGGTACTCAATCCGTATTGATTGGGCTTGGGTTAGTTCTGTTATTTATGTTGTTCTACTATCGATTAGCTGGAACTATTGCTGATTTTGCATTAATATGGAATATCATACTCGTGCTTGCTATTCTGGCTTCTTTACAAGCTACTTTAACCTTACCTGGAATCGCGGGTTTAATATTAACGGTTGGGATGTCAATTGATGCTAATGTTATTATTTTTGAACGAATACGCGAAGAACTCAACAAAGGTAAAACTCCCAAGGCAGCTATAGATGGTGGATATGAAAGAGCATTAACTACGATCATAGATGCTAATGTCACTACTCTAATTGCCGCACTAGTCTTATGGCAATTTGGAACAGGTCCTATAAAAGGATTTGCTACTGTTCTATTTTGGGGAATCCTAATTTCCATGTTTACAGCCATTTTTGTCACACGAACCATATTTAATTCTTTTGCGAGCCGCAAAGGACTAACCAAGTTGAGCATATGAGAATAATTAAAGAAACGCATATTGATTTTATGCGTCAACGCAAAATAACCTTGATTTTATCTTCATTAATTATCCTTTCAGGGTTGGGCTCACTTGTAATGAATGGTGGCCCAAAACTTAGTATAGATTTTAAGGGTGGAACTATGGTGTCTGTACAATATCTTGAACCTGTAGAAATAAGCGAAGTACGTAATGCACTAGGTGATTTTAATCTTGATGGTCAAATTTTTGATTTTAGTAGGGAAGAATTAAAATATTTTGGCAGTAAATCAGCTATTTCAGTACGAGTTCCTCATATTGAAGGTTCCCCAACTAATTTTGGACAGAAAATAGCCGATCATCTATATGATTCTTTCTCAGAAAAAGTCCCAACTGATAAAGCATCATTCATATTAAATAAAGGCAGTGTTGGACCTAAGATTGGGTCAGAATTAAGTGGCAAAGCACTTATGGCTATTATTTCTGCGCTAGGACTAATCCTAGTATATATTTCTATCAGATTTGAATTTAGATTTGCTATTGGCGCAATTGCAGCACTCACTCATGATATATTTATAACATTAGGACTTTTTTCATTATTAGGTTATGAAATAAGCTTACCTATTATTGCTGCATTCTTAACTATTGTAGGGTATTCTTTGAATGATACCATTGTTATCTTTGATAGAATTAGAGAAAATTTGAAAGTACTAAAACGAGAAACGTACACAAAAATTATAAACCAAAGTATTAATGAATCCCTATCCAGAACGATTGTCACTTCTCTAACCACTTTTGTTGTTGTAATGGTACTCTGGTTATTTGGAGGTGAAGTTATTCATAACTTTGCACTTGCAATGATCATTGGAGTTATTGTTGGAACATACTCTTCTATATATGTTGCCAGCCCTATTGTCATTTATTTGCACGATAGAGCTGCAAAGTAGATATTAATTATATTTTATTAATTTCTAAATATGGTGCTTTCTCGGTTAAACCAATTAACACACCATACTATTGCTAGACCTGCTAATACAATAAGAGATAAGTAAACCTCTACCATATACCAGGGATTGATCGTCCCCGCAATAATATCCTTTGAAGCAAGAGATACATTTAGGATCGGAATTAATGATGTAACTGCATTCAGCTCGATTCCAGGTAGTGTTCCAATAAGAGCTGGAAAGATTATCGCAATATTTAATGGTCCCACAATGCTCTGTGCTTCTTTAAATGATTTAGCATAAATAGATAAACCTAATAGTAACGCACTAAAAAAAGCAGAAATTGGTATAATCAATGACATCATAAGAATAACCGTTTTAGTGCTAAGTATCACATTGACAACCTCTAGTACCCATGGTTCTATATCAGGGAATGTTTGGATTCCAAAATACATTCCACCCAAAGCAATAAATGCGGTAGTAATTGCTGCCAACATAACAACTAGAAATTTCCCTAATACCACATCAAGCCTTGTAGCAGGTGAAGATAATATTGTTTCAAGAGTGCCTCTCTCCTTTTCACCAGCCCCTAGATCTAACGCTGGATACATGGCACCCATAAATCCAAAAATGATAAAGAAATACGGAAGGAATCCTCCTGCAAATTTTCCAAGTTTTTCTTGTGTAGATGCAACATCTTTATACTCAATCTGGTAAGCTTTCACAATATCAGGCTTCAGGTTAAGCTGATTCATTCGTTTTGTAATAATTTGATTTTCTTGTGCAGTTAATAGAGACTTAATCCGGTCCCTAGTAATTCCAAAAGAATCCGTCCCTTTAAACTTAATAATAATTGGTGCTTGTTTATTTTGATCTATCGATTCTTGATATTCACGATTTACATAAATAGCAGCATCTAGGTATTCATTTTGGATATATGAATCGACACTATCAGCAGGAATTTGATCTAATATGATCACCTTATCTAAATCTGCAAATGCCTGATACAATTCTGGCGCATACTCTTGCCCAAAAAAGCTGACCTTCATCTGCTGTTCCGTTGCCTTTTCAGCTTGTTGACTTTGTATCGTATAAACAACACCGAATAATCCTGGGATTAAAACAAATGGGAGGACAATCATCATGATAATAGTTCGACGATCACGTGTAATATCAGTTAATTCTTTTTTAGCAATAGTAAGAAATTTCATCTGATTATTCTCCTACTCGATATATAAATTCTTCTTCAAATGTTGATTTTGTCATTTCTGATTTGAATTTATCTAATGTATCATTAAAGAATAGTTTACCTTTATATATTATAGATATATCATCGCATAATTGATTTACTTCACCCATCCGATGGCTTGAAAAGATTACTGTTTTCCCTTCTTCCCTACAATCGCGAATCAAATCCATAATTGCACGAGATGTCATCACATCTAAACCAGATGTTGGCTCATCAAAAACCATAACTGATGGATCATGAATCATTGTCCGTGCAATAGATGTCTTTTGTTTCATTCCTGTACTAAGGCGAGAAATTCGACGATCAGCAAAACTTTGCATATCTAAGGCATCAAATAAATAGTCTTTTCTTTTATTGAAATCCTCTTTATTCATTCCATACAGATCTGCGATATATTTAACCATTTCAGTTGGAGTAAGTCTATCATAAAGTGCAGTTTGTCCTGTCATAAATCCGATTTGCTCACGTACTTTCTGACCTTCATCTACAGAATCATAACCTGATACAGAAATAGAACCTGAGGAAGGTTTTAACATCGTGGCTATCATTCTAAGTGTGGTTGTTTTACCTGCGCCATTGGGACCTAATAATCCAAAAATCCTACCAGGTTCACATTTAAATGAAATATTATCTACAGCACATATTAGTTTGACGTTCTTAAACTCGTCTCCTAATTCTTTGCGTTGTTTTCTACTCAATGGAAATTCTTTAGTAATATTTTCTACTTTAATCATAATACTCTTAATACAAATAATTGATGGCACGGAATGTATTTGTCATGCGATTACCTAAACAAGGAGAGAATAAATAATTTATGTAAATTAAAGTATGATCAATTATACAATCACATCTTCACCGATTGGAAAATTATTATTAGCAAAATCGATCCGAGGGCTAAATCATATTATTTTTGAACATAAGATTCCTCGATTTGAAGCTATTATTCGTGTTGATTTTCCAGATCAAAAGATTATCAATAATGATAATGCTCTAAAAACCGAGGTTAATCAATTAAAAGAATATTTTTCCGGCCTAAGAAAAGAATTTGATATCAAATTGGATTTGGCAATGCCACCATTCTATCAAAAAGTTTTGAATATCGTTAATAAAATCCCCTATGGCAAATATTTATCTTATCAGGAAGTCGCTACTAAAGCTGGTAATTCAAAAGCAAGCCGTGCAGCTGGCAGTGCAAATGCAAGAAATCCAATCCCAATTATTATCCCTTGCCACAGAGTATTAGCCAGTGGTGGAAAACTGGGAGGATATGGTGGTGGCATTAAAATAAAAAAATATCTTCTTAAGTTAGAAGGCATCCAATAACTTTATATATTCAATAATATGAAAATATAGATTAGATAAAAGATGTTTCAAATAATTAAAAGACGTTTAATTGCCGGACTGTTAGCCATTGTTCCAATAGCATTAACTTTTTGGATACTAAGATTCCTATTTAGGTTCCTTGATAGTTTTACAGCACCTATTATAAAAAACCTTGGATTGGAAATCCCTGGGCTTGGGATAATTCTTACTCTGTTACTTATTTTTATTCTTGGACTATTCATTACAAATATCTTAGGTCGAACAATTTTTAATTGGGGTGAAAAGATATTAGCTAAACTTCCTCTAGTTAATACTATTTACAATGCGGTCAAGCAGATCACAAATGCTTTTTCAGGAAAATCGATGAAGGATTTCAAACAAGTGATCTTTATTCAATATCCACGCAAAGGATTATGGACAATGTGTTTTGTAACAAACCAATCGAAAAATGAATTCGGCGATGAATTTTACCATGTATTTGTACCAACTACTCCAAATCCTACATCAGGCGTTTTTGTTGTAATTCCAAAAAAAGATGCAATCCACCCAGACATTTCTGTTGAAGAAGGCCTAAAATCAATTATATCAGGGGGAATTCTAGACGCAGGTACTTCGTTAAGTACAAAATTACCAAATATCGATAAGTAATTTGCCAATCAACTATATAAATGGTGTAAGACTACATCGCTCAGTTACAGCTGGGTTACATCGTGTTGTTTCTCGTCAAGAATATTTAAATAAAATAAATGTTTTTCCTGTTCCTGATGGTGATACAGGTACAAATATGGCCTACACTCTAACTACGATTGAAGAAGTTATTCGTGACAAGGCCTATAAAGATATTAAACGGATGAGCATGGCCATTGCTGATAGTGCATTAGATGGAGCACGAGGGAATTCTGGTGCAATCCTTGCTCAATTTTTTGTTGGTTTTGCAGATGGTATAAAAGAAAAATCTTCTCTTACAGCAAAAGAATTTGCTGAAGCTGTTATAAATGCAAAAAATTATGCCTATGATGCTTTAACTCATCCTAGAGAAGGCACTATTCTTTCTGTTATGAAGGCATGGGCCGAATCACTATTAGAATCATGTAATAGCTCTAAAGATATATTATTAATGTTATCTAAGGGTTTAGAGGATGCCCAAACATCACTTGAAGAGACTCCAAAGCATCTGGATGTTTTAGCAAAGGCTGGAGTTTTGGATGCTGGTGCACAGGGATTTGTTGATATGCTTGAAGGAATACACAATTATATAACATCCGGAAAAATTATTGAATCAGAATTACAAGTCATTGAAGAGGAAAATGAAAGTATTGATATCATTGCCAATGAAAAATACCGCTATTGTACTGAATGCATTATTATTGGAGATGATATTCACCGAAGAAAACTGCAAGAAAAACTTATGGATTTGGGAGACAGTATTGTCCTAGCAGGAACAAAAGCTAAGGCGAAAGTTCATATACACTCTGATTTACCACGGGAGGTCTTCTCTGTTTGCTCAAAATATGGCACAGTTACTAATGAAAAAACTGACGATATGATCAAACAACAATCGGATGCTCATAAAGAACATTTTCCCATAGCTGTTATTGTTGATTCTGGTTGTGACTTACCTGAAGAAATACTAGAATCACTTAACATTCATGTAATTCCTGTGCGATTAAATTTTGGTGAAGTTCACTATGTTGATAAAGTTTCTTTAACATCACAAGAATTTTGGAAAGAAATGAAAAATAATCCTATTCATCCACAAACATCACAACCCTCTCCAGGTGATTTTCGCCGTCAATATCAATTTTTATCCAGCCACTACGATTCTGCAATATCAATTCATATCCCAAAAAAGCTCAGTGGAACCTTTCAGTCGGCTGTAACAGCATCAAAAACAGTCTCAAACTTTCCAATAGAAGTATCAGATTCCATTAATGGCTCAGTTGGAATGGGGCTTGTTGCAATGAGCGCTGCTGAAGCCGTCCAAGATGGAAAAAATTTCAATGAAGTATGTAAGATTCTTGAAAATGCGATTAATAATACAACAATTTATATTGGTTTCGACAAACTAGATAATGTGGTAAAAGGCGGAAGAATATCACATACTGTAAAAAAGATAGCAAATTTTTTCCGAATTAATCCCATAATTACATTTAAAGAAGAAGGAATAAAAACAATAGGAATTACTTTTGGAAACAATAACAAGGCAGATAAATTTAAAAAATTTGCAGAGTCTAAAATCCCGAAAAATCAAAATTTTAGAGTAGGAATTGCACACACCCAAATGAAAAAAATTGCATCAAAATGGAGTAAAGATCTCCAAAAAAGATTTGGTGATGATAATGTGGTTCTAACTGAAGTTGGACCTGCTCTAGGAGTTCATTCTGGTCCAGGTAGTTTGATTTTTGCAATTCAAACTTTAGATGATAACTAAAAATGCTTGAATACCTTTATCTTATTTTATTGTTTTTGAGTAGTTATATAATAGGCTCAACCCCAACTAGTATTATCATGGGCCGTATAACAAAAGGGATCGATATTAGAGAACATGGCAGTGGTAATGCTGGGGGAACCAATGTTTTTAGAGTACTTGGTTTTAAACCCGCTTTAGTCGTTGTAATCGTGGATGTTTTTAAAGGTTGGCTTCCCGTCGCAATTTTAGCACCAATTTTTTTTGAAAAACAAATAATCCCTGATCTAGGAGTTGTTCAAATCTTTTGTGGATTTGCTGCGGTTTTAGGACATATATATACAATATTTGCTGGCTTTAAGGGTGGAAAAGGTGTAGGTACGCTTGGAGGTATGTTAATTGCTCTATTCCCAACTGCATTCCCTTTTTGTCTTGCAGTTGCAATCATAACAATTATAACAACGGGTTATGTATCCTTGGCATCTATTTTAGCTGCTACATCATTACCAGTATTCCTTTTTACTCTACCTCCTTTTTTAGGTATAGAGCCTGCACCACTATCTCTCTTAGTATTTAGTCTATTAATACCATGGTTTATAATTTTTACTCACAGAAGTAATATTCAACGGATCAGAAATGGTGACGAAAATCGTTTTCTGAAAGCAATGATTTTTCGAAAAGAAGATTAAATCATATGCTGAGCAGCAATATGAAATGCTTTATCTATTCTCCTTCCGTTATAAAATCCCCATCCATAATCAAATCTTAATATAGGTACGAATGGTGCCTGAATTTGCAATGAGAAGCCCGTTCCTAAAATGGGGCGCATTTTCAAAATATCGCTGAATTCATTTTGGCCTGTTACACCCCAATCTATGAATGTAGCAGCAGTCACACCAAATTCATATAGATCCATCATAGGGAATCGTGGAATTAATACCTTTCGTAATTCAATGGATGATTTAAGATTGTGAAAGCCGAAACGGTAAGATTGGTTTGGATCATTATAATTATCATTTCTAGGATACTGCCAGCCTCTAACAGAGCCGGATTCACCTAATGCAGCCATAAAATTCTGATCTTTTAATCCAATACTCATTTGAGTTTTAATTCCCCATGCAAGAATCCATGGCTTAGGATTATCTATTTTACTTAATCGTTTATAAATGCTAAATGATTGGAACCAGGTATAACTACTTTCTAATTCTCCTTTAAGATCAATTCGGCTAATAAAAGCCTGTCTAAATAAAATACCTTTTGTAGGATTAGAATATAGATCTCTAGTGTCATAAATAAAAAATCCTTGGGGAGCAAAATATTGATAATTAATTGAAGTGGTATCATTAACTAAGTTCAAATCTTCAATCTCAAATCCAATAGATGTTTTTCTTTGATAGCCAAAGTAACGCCCAATATTTAACTCAAAAGATTTATTCTTAATTCTATAAGGTAAATACGGATGATCAAAATCTACTTTTGCAAAATCCGTATTTAATGAAACATGATCGCCAGTAATCCATGGATTGAAGTAGAACAGTCCAAATGTTTCTCTACCTCCGAATGAAAATCCTCCAGCTAACTGCTCATTTCGTCCTCTAAAATTTTTGAATGCCCCACCGATTCCATAAGACCAACCAGTCTGCTCATCGTAACCGGGAGAAGGTGCACCCACAAATCTTCCACCAAAAAACTTGTCATTCTCTATTATTTCGTATTCCAAACGTATTGTCATCGATTCAAGTGGAATGGCTTTCCATTTGACATCAGCAAAAATCCCAAGATTGATTAACCGGTTTTTATCTTCATCTGCAAGGGAACTATCTAAAGGGACTTGAATAGAATGTTGGATCTCACGCTTAATAATGTAATCTTTTGTAAAGGTGTTACCTTTATGAATTATCTCAGAAACGATGAGGTTCTGACTTAATCCCAGAATAGGAATCAAAAAAAAGATTGCCCTATAATTCATAAAAAAACGATTTATATTAAAAATCAATTGCTCTTAAGAGCAGTTTCTTTTGGTATTCAATACCCTCTTCAGAATACATATCATCAATGGCAACTAGTAGTTTTGCATCTAATTCCAAACTGTTCATTTGGATCTGAACATGACTTTTATCCAATTCACGAACTTTTAGAACTGTCTTATCATTCTGATAATGATGGAATCCTTCTTTAAATTCCTTTGGTGTGCCATAAGTCATCAGAAATTTATATTTTACAACATCATTTGAAGTTAATTGAGGAAATCCAGTGGGTTTAAGCTCAATTGTTCTAACAATCGCATTCATTATATAATGTGAAGGCTCATGATTTGTTGAACTGTATATATGATCAATATTCATAAAATGTAGCTCAACGTTTTCAATCGTCAGTCGTGTAATAATCTGAAAGAAAACCTTAGAACGCTTCAATGGCAATTTATATCCTGTTTGTAAATCAATAATCTCTTCCCAGTACTCAACACTCTGTGCTGAGTCTAAAACATTAGACATTACAGTAGGTAGAGACATTCCCCATTTTGCTACGGGATGACGATCTACTGTCCATCCTTCGGGAAGCGGATCAAGCTTTAGCGAAGATTTTACTTTACGTGTGATTCTTGATTCCATAGTGTTTGGTTTAGGTTGGACTGATTTAGATGTAGTCGACTTAACAGAATCAGGGGGCGATACTTTTTTCTTTACAACTGGTTTTAATTCAGGCTCAAGTGCCCGACGAAAACTGCAACCGACCATCCCGATACATATAGAGATAAGGAGGATTAATTTGAGTCTACTCATAGTCATTTTTTCTTAGAAGAATACTCAGGATGATTATTTCCTCGATGGCAAACCCAACATGATATTTCATGGAAGTTCAGATCATTCATGATTTTATTTGCGCTCATTGTCATAGTCATCATTTGTCGAGCTACTTTTTTATTATCCTTTTTATCAATTGAATAATCACTAGTAACATGACAAAAATTACACTTCACGCCTAAATCTTTTGAAATAACTTTCATATATTTAACTAAATCGCTTTTTTTAGTATAGGAAAGCACTTTCAAATTCTTTAATTCTTTTTTTTGAGGAAACCCGAAAGAAACGGATAGGAATAGAATGAATATTATTTTTTTCATTCAGGAGCTCCTAAAACTCAATGAGTTTTATAGTTTTATTCTCAAAGTTTTTTTGAAATCCGCTCATTTGGTAGTGAAGTGTATGTGGAATTTAATATCATAAAGGTTAAAGATACATAATTCAGTCCAATTGTGGTATGGTGAATTGCAACTTATCTATAAAATAAAAAAAAAGAATTTCTTGGGAAATATTAATTATTCTTAGCTCCCTGGTTAATCCATTTAGTCACTAATGCAATTTTTGTTTCAGTCCATTGGCTTGCAGGTTCTGGGGGCATACGTTGTCCTGATGCAGTACCATTCAATTTTTTTATCAAAAGGCTACCTTCCCCACTATTTGGAATAACAGTAGCTCCGCTTTTACCACCTTTCATAGTATTTTGATAGCTTGAAAGTGATAATTGACCTTTATCCCCATGACAATTGATGCATGATGAATCAAATAAAGGCTGAATATCCATTTGGTAACTAACCACTTCTGGAATTTCTACTTCATCTTCTTCATTATTATCAGTATCACTGCAGGCTAGAATAAAAACCAGAAGAAAGGCTAGTTTTATTTTCATTTTGAGTAGATACAAAAAAGCCTCCGCAATAGCGGAGGCTTTTTTGTCGAGGATTGCAATTTTTATTTCCGTCCTCTGGCCATAGGTGAACGAGCAACGTGCCCATTCTTATCTATAAAATAAAGATATCCGGATTCACGAGAAACGCCTGCATCTGCTACTTTTTCAGCATTACCGCCGCCTTTTCCAGCGCGAGCCATTTTTGAACGCCATACATTACCATCTTTACCGAGGTAATATAAATAACCAGATTCTTTTGATACTCCTGTTGATTTTACAACTTCAGCCATAATAATGACCTCCTTTAGTACGTTATTTATTACTAAATATCTGTTCTCGACGGTAAGTGTACGATTGCTCCTCTATAAGATGCAAGAAAATTATCGAGGAGCTTTCGAGGAGAAAAATCAGCCTAATTTTGCCTTATTCTGTGAACTTAGAAGAACTTAATTTCACTATTCTATTTTATATACTAAATGCCCCGGTAGCTCAGCTGGATAGAGCAACGGACTTCTAATCCGTAGGCCACAGGTTCGAATCCTGTCCGGGGTACATTTTTTCACTAACACAACTCTTAATTTTATTTATATTTCCTATATTCATATTCTAATTATGAGGTCCAAATGAAAAAACTTTTTCTATTTCCATTCATTTTATTTAGTTACGCATTGTCGCAATCTTTAAATGCTGACCATTTTAATAATTTAAAATTTCGTTTTATAGGTCCTGATGGTAATCGAGCAATCTCTGTAGTAGGTGTATCAAACGATCATAATACCTATTATGTGGGTGCTGCGTCTGGTGGTCTATTCCGCACAAAAAATAATGGTATTTCGTGGAAACCTATTTTTGATGATCAAGATGTCTCTTCAGTTAGTGCTTTAGCTATTTCACAGAAAAATCCCAATATATTATGGGCAGGAACAGGTGAAACATTTGTAATTCGCCCAGCACACGCAATAGGTGATGGAATTTATAAATCAACAGATGGAGGTGATACTTGGATAAATATGGGCTTGAAAAAGACTGCACGAATTGCACGTATTATTTTACATCCTGATAATGATAATATTGTGTATGTAGCAGCACTAGGACATACCTATGGACCTCAAAAAGAACGTGGTGTATATCGGACAACAAATGGTGGGAAAACCTGGAAACAGATCTTATTCATAGATGAGAATACTGGTGCTATCGATATTGCAATTGATCGAAGCAACCCTGATTTCCTCATTGCAGCTATGTGGGAAATCCATATAAATACTTGGGGGCTAAATAGTGGTGGTGAATCTGGAGGAGTTTTCATTTCAAAAAATGGTGGGAATACATGGAAACGCCAAGATAAAAATGGTCTTCCTGGGGGCAAAGGTAAGCCAGTTGGTAAAATTGCAGTGGCAATCTCACAAAGCAATCCTAAAACCATGTATGCTTTGTGTGAAGAAGAACATCCAGGATTATATCGAACAAATAATGGCGGTAAATCTTGGTTTTTAGTAAGTCGGAATCATACCCTCGCAGAACGTGCGCCATATTATATGCGAATGGCAGTTTCTCCAGATAACCCTGAAAAAATCTATGTCCTAAATGTTCAATTCAGTGTATCAGAAGATGGTGGGAAAACCATACAATCTGGGTATCGCGCAGGTGGAGATAATCATGATATTTGGATTGATCCAGAAGATGGTGATCGAATAATGGTTGCTCATGATGGTTGTGCAAGTATTACGAACGATGGAAAAACTTTTAAAAGGGTGGTCCTCCCTATCGCTCAGATGTATCATGCCCATACTGATGATCAAATCCCTTATAATGTCTATGGTAACCGTCAAGATGGTTATTCATATAGAGGACCAAGCAATAGCCGTGAACGTGGCATTAGTTTAGGGCACTGGCGATCATTTGGTGGATGCGAATCTGGGTTTGGGATACCTGACCCTCATGATAATAATATTGTATGGTCTGGATGCTATGATGGTGGGCTAGAAGTATATGATGTACGCACAGGTCATGCACGCAACGTACGAGTATGGCCAGAAGCATCTTACGGATGGACTCCAAAAGACTTGAAATATCGGTGGCATTGGACTTTTCCTATTCATGTTTCCGAACACAAAAAAAATACTGTCTATGTCGGAAGTCAGTATGTTCATCGCAGTACGGACCTAGGGCAGTCGTGGGAGAAAATTTCTCCTGATCTTACATTAAATCTAAAAAGTCATCAGGAGAATTCAGGAGGGATTGCTATTGATAATTTGATGACATTTGATGGTTCGGTATTGTTTGCAATAACCGAGTCTCCTATAAAACAAGGTTTGCTATGGGTTGGAAGTAATGATGGCCAAGTTAATCTTTCAAAAAATGGTGGTCGTTCATGGGAAAATGTTACCGATAATATCGACATGCCCCCATGGGGTACTATCTCAAATATTGAGGCATCGAGATTTGATAAAGGAACAGCATACATTAGTGTTGATCTACACCAAATGGGAAACTTTGATCCTTATATATATAAAACAGAAGATTATGGTAAGTCTTGGAAAAAAATTAGTAATAATATCCCAAAATCGTATTCGAGTTTTGTCCATGTAGTTCGTGAAGATCATCAAACCCCAGGGGTATTATATGTAGGCACTGATAATGGCCTTTATGTTTCCGTAAATGATGGAAACAAATGGACCCGAATAAAAAACAACTTACCTCCTGCTCCCATTTATTGGATTAGCTTACAAAAACGATTCGATGATATGGTCATAGGCACATATGGTAGAGGCATATATATACTTGATGACATCAGTCCCTTTAGAGAAATAGCGAAAATAAATGATGATGTACCTAATTTACTGTCAATTCAAGATGCGTATCGTTTCCAAACAATACAAAGTATGAAAAATGATGGAACGAGTCTGATCAGAGGGCAAAACCCTGCATATGGGGCAAACCTAGATTTTTTCCTTCCAGATACAAATACAAAATCATTATCTATTTCCATACAAGATGATCAAGGTAATGAAATTCGAAAAATTATTCCCAAAAAACTGACAGCAGGACTAAATCGAGTAATGTGGGATTTGAGATATGAACGCACCCAAACACCCAAGCTTCGCGTGGACCCTGATGGAGTTGACTGGATGAAATATAATAAAGATGGATGGCGTCAGTTAAGGACATGGGATTTAGATGTAAATGCGGGAAAATCAGGACCATTAGCTGTTCCTGGAAAGTACCGGGCAGTTCTAAAAATCAATAATAAAGAATTGAGCAAAACATTTATGGTCCTAAAAGACCCTAATACAGCTGGAAGCTTGAAAGATATTAGAGAACAATTCAAATTTTTGATTACACTGAGGGAAACAATTAATAAAAATGTTAAACTAATCAATAAGATCGAGGAACTAAGATATTCACTTCAAAATGATTACAATGATAACCCAAAAAGAAAGAAACTAGCTTATGAAATGGATCGGAGGCTGTATAAAGTTGAAAGTAATCTCTTTGATGTAAAATTGACTGGTGCTAGAGAAGATGCATTCCGTAATCCAAATAAACTCTATGGACGATTTGCTGCTTTAGGAAGTGACCTTACACGGTTTGGAGCTGATTTTAAGCCCACAAATCAACAGGTGGAAGTTTACCAAGTCCTATCAGAACGACTTCAAGAAGAAGAAGAAAATTTTAATTT
>Ga0208411_1000700_pt1 | contig 24825 bp, 23 predicted proteins | sample ETN01SmetaG_4_FD_185793 | JGI IMG/M metagenome (GOLD analysis project Ga0208411, IMG submission 185793) | Marine microbial and viral communities from oxygen minimum zone, Eastern Pacific Ocean - ETNP2014F12-01SV261 (SPAdes) (version 2) | ecosystem: Environmental > Aquatic > Marine > Oceanic ... | reverse complement strand
TATAAGTGCTCCTGGATTGCCATCTTTTAAATTATTAGCACAACTTGTTATTAATAAACCTAATAACAAAATACTACTTAATTTCTTTAACTGTGTTCCACAGTTTGAGCAAATATAAGATAATAAATTCATTTTTTTTTCGTTTTTTTTAACTCTTTAGCTATAAAAGAAACCTTACCGAATTTGTTTTGATAATGAACTAATTCAGCTTCGGTCAATAATTGATTTTTTTTAAGTCCTGCTAGTCCCGGCTCGACAATAATGAAGCTTTTAATATGTGATGTTTTATCTACATCCTTTTTTTTTAACTCCTTAGCAATCTCAGCCAATTCTTTCTCAAGTGTTTTATAATATGCCTTGCGACATGCCTTATATTTTTCTTCACTTGTGTTTTTTTTTAAAACTTTGCCCGATTTTTTTTTTAGACAATCAAAACAGTAGATTTTGCCATTAACAAATTCTTTAAAAAGCTTTAAATAATCCTTGCTCAGTGAAAGAGAACATTTGGAACAATAATATTTCATTAGATAAACCTAAAAACTCTTTGTTATTTTAGCTTGTAATTCCTAACAGTTTAGATGTGGAATCAAGTTTTGTAATAACATTATAGAATACTGAAAGGGATTTAATTTTAAAGTGAAATAGGTCTAATTATTTTTCACTAAGTATTTTCTAAACAATACTCTGTTAGGACAGCATCTGCATCTTTCTTCAACTCTGGTAATTATTTTTCTTGCAATTTCTGCTTTAATCGTTCTTTTCTCACAATATTTGTATAATTCAAAGTATCTTTTATTAATCTTGAATTGAAAAATATTATTTAAAACATTAGTATAATATTGAATTATGAAAATAATTGAAAATTTATTAGAAAAGATAATGTTTGCCTCTCGATGGATTATGGCTCCAGTTTATCTTGGGTTAATAGTCTGTTTAATTTTTTTATTATATGTCTTTATTCATGAAATAATTGTTTTTATACCTCTAGCTACTAGCGCAGGAGAATCTGGTGTTATTTTATTTGTCTTAAATTTAATTGATCTGTCTTTAGCGGGAAATTTATTGCTTATGGTTATTTTTTCTGGATACGAAAATTTTGTATCTAAAATTGATGTTGGTAATCATAAAGACAAGCCATCATGGATGGGCAAGGTTAATTTTGCAAATTTAAAATTAAAACTAATTTCTTCAATTGTGGCCATATCAGGAATACATTTGCTTAAAATATTTATGAGCCTTGATCAGTATACCAAAGAACAAGTAATACTTTATATTTCGGTTCACCTTGCGTTTGTTTTAAGCGGCGTCCTTTTAGCTTTTATGGATTACATTATTGGAAAGACTGCCAAGCATTCATAATTTGTTTAACGGTGAGGATTTAGTTATTTTTATAAGAGAATATGATCATATATACGACTATTAGTTTTCTGATTTAGTTTTAATTATTTCTTTAAGCAAAACATCAATCCCAGATTTTTCCTGATAATCATTTTTTACTAAATGATGAACCCTGCCGTCTGAAAATAGTTTTTTAGCAATATCAGTAGATTTTTGATTTTTATCGTCATAAACGCATATGGATTTACCATTATTCTTATTTAAAACATTAAATGTAGGCACATCAGTTTCTCCATCGCCAAAAAAAATCATATTTTCAAATGGCACATGTATATGGTCACCAAAATACTTCTTTTCATTCACGCCTTCTTGGTCATTAACTTCAAAAGCACCTTTGTGAATTCTATATAAGAATTGAACTTTATTTGAATAATTTACAGACAATTTAGGCCATAAACCTCTGCCATTCTTGAATATATATTCACAAGCATAAACTCTATTTAATTCATTAAAAAAACTACAACCTTCAATCATATTAGTTAATCCTGAAGATATGATATAGTGTTCTACATCAACATTTTTTTCTTTGCCAAATTTTTTTATTCTTTTAAACCAATCATTAACACCAGGAAATAGTTTTAGTTCTTTTCCATAATTTATAAACTTTTCTCTAGATATTTCTAAATTAGCTTCATACATTTTATTTTCTAAAATCAACATATAAGACAAAGTAGGATCCACTTTATTTTTATGAGAATAATCAATTACCTCAGACCAAAATTTACCAATATCAATTTTGCAATCAGGAATTAATTTTTGATTTTGCATGTAACCAGCACATAAAGTTCCATCAAAATCATAGCAGAGAGCAATTTTTTTATTCATTTATTTATCTTTGGAAAAGGAATATTTAACAATCTCTAACCAATATTGATGCTTGGGTAATTCCCGGCACAATAAATCTTCCTCAAAATCTAGCAAGGATTTGATAGTGCGATATCTTTTTAGTATTTGAGTCATTAATTTATTAAAGATCATGTAATTTAGTCACTGTGCTTAGTTGTTCATATACATGGTTATTTAACTGATAATTTTAACTTGGCTATTTTTTCTTCCACTTCTGAAGTAGCTTTTAATATTTTATCCTTCTCCGTGGGAGAAATAATTTCCCCCTGAGCTCCAGCAGGATTGATGGCATCCTGTGTAACATCCATGAGGTTGCCGATTCTGCCGCCAATATTAATCAATACGTTAGATATGTTTTCGAATTCATTAATTTTTTTAAATTCTTCTGATAACTTTAGACCAAAATTATCCAAAAAAGGCGTCCCCAGTCCTTTTTTTTGCATTAAAATATCTAATTTAATTGCATCATCAAAATATAAATTATGGTCTTTATCATCGTGGTCGCTGCATTTTCTAAAATGTGAAACTGTCTTTCCGGAAATATTTTTTACTTCATCATCATTTATTTTACTAAGAGCAAAAGATAAAACTTGTTCCACAGTTAAGATTTTCCTGATTTTAGTCATATTTTAAATATTCAGAGTTTAACAGATTAGGTTGTTGTCATCAATATTTGTGATAAAATACTGAAAATTAATAGTATTATTTATGGCAAAAATTATCAAAAAAGGCTTAAAGAAAGGAAATAGATCAATATTGGAAAGAAAGTTAGATGAAGTAAACCACACCATGGAATTGATTAGAACGATTATTCCAATTATAATTTTAATAGTTCAAATTGTTATTTTAATAAAATTATTTGGTTAAAAAAGGAATTATATGACAAAAAAATTTAATAAAGATAAAATTTTTAATTTTTCTGCCAGTGAATTTGCTTTTGGTTTTGAGGGTTGCCAAAGGTGTTATTATGATAAAAAGGTTAACAACATAGAGCTTAAAACTCCGTTTCCAGCTATATTTTCAAAGATCGATTACATACAGAAACATTATTACCATTCAAAATCCAGCAAACTGATCTCCAAAGATTTGGATGAGGGTGAAATTATAGCCGACTATAATAAAAAGCTCTATTCAGAGCTTTTATATGACAACAAAAAAAGACCTTTCACAATTACTGGAATGATTGATGCTTATATAAAACATAAAAATTCTTTTACCGTTATTGATTTCAAAACAACAAAAATTGAAGAAAGAAAAATCGACACTTACACTACGCAACTACAAAGTTACGCCTTGATGATGGAAAAACCAAGAGAAGGAAGTTTAAAATTGAATCCTGTCAAAAAGTTAGGGATATTTTGCTTTGATCCCAATAGTATGTCCGGAACCAATGAAAAAGATTGTAAAATAAATATGGATACGCAATGGTTCGAAATTAAAAGAGACGACCAGAACTTAATTAATTATATCACTAAGATATTGGATGTTTTAACCTCTGACGAAATTCCAAAGGGAAGTCCTAATTGTGGTGTATGCAATTATAGAAAATTAATTAAATAAATGGATAAAAAAGAAGCATTAAAGCAAATCAAAGCAGGCAATTTTTCACTTATATGAATAACATTCCAGTTGATAGCATTGTTTTTTCTGTAACTTATGAGAATTATATTAAATATATTCTAAAGGATAATCCAGAAAAAAAAATGGGTGAATGGAATATGAGTGGTCATATGACCAATCTTATAAAATTTGCTTACACCTATTTAAAAGACTCAGATCAAATGATTGTAAAGAAATATTATATAGATAGCTTTGAAAAACAAGGTGATGGAAAATATTGTTTTTATTTTTCTAAAAGCGAAGAAATTTTCTTTGAGTATCCTCATTCCAGAGTTCAAGCTAGACATTACAGGAATAGTATTGATTTAGAAAAATGTGATAAGTTATCTGAGAATGAAATAAAAAATCGATTGGAAAAATCAAAAAATATAAGATCTGAAGCATCTACATCAAAAATTAAAAAATCAGGTATTCTTGAACCAGTAAAAGAAGAATTAACTAAAATAAGAAATGAAAAATTTAAGGATCAACCTTTACCAACTGCAGAGCAAGCTAGAAAGTTAATCGAAAGAGTTGAAGATGGAGAAGATGCAGATGCGGTTGTTACAGAATTTTATTTAGAGAAAAATAAATAGAATCTTTACAGATATTTATAATTATTTCTTTGTACGTATAATAGAATCATAATCTCTAGCAAAAACGTTTTGTAAATATTCTTCTTTCCTATTTTTTATATTATCATCGTACCTTTTCATAAAATCATCGTGCCATTTAGGTAAAATTAACCAATCTCTCCTATCACCCTCTACTTCAGTTATGTCATCAACCCAATGTTTTAGACACCACATATATTGATGCTCAATGCTTTTTGGTGGCTCCAAGTCTCCTTTTTGATCAAAATCGGCTAAAAGTTTTTCTATACCTTTTGAACAATATCCTGCTGGTCCAAATACACTTTCATGTATACCACATGCGGGAACTTCAATATCTAAAGTTGCTGGCTTTCCCGTAAACATATTATTATGTATTTTTGATATTGCTTTAAGATATTTTTCATCAGTATAAAAACCATCAATTGGCAATTTTGTATTAACTTTTTGGAAATATTTTATTAATGTTTTGAAAATATATTTGGCTACATCTCTCGTAAATCCATAATAATAAGGAATTCTAATTATGTTTATTTTTACAGGTTTACCATTAAGTTCTATTGATTTTAAACTGTCATATTTTCTTTCATCACTTAGATATTTAAATGGTTCCATGTAATGATGGTTGCCGTCAAATTCAAACCATAAACCTAATTTTTCAATAAAATAATCTGGATTTGCATTATATGTAGTTTTATATCCAAGTTTACGTAAATTTTTGTTTATTAATAATGGTCCATATTTTTCTGGAATAAAACATTTAATAACAGCTCCTAATGTGTCTATTGTAATTTTTTTATTTTTCTTTTTTTTATTTTTCTTTTTTTTATATTTTATTGCTTGAAACCAACCTACATCTTTTTTTTTTGTTTGATTAAAAACTCTTCTAAATTGAGTACCCAAATAATGAAGGTAAATTCTTTGAACATTTAATTTTCTCTTTTCTTTCATAATATTATCAGATTGCTATTATATATAATTTTTAAAGTCATTAAATCAATTGTTTTTAGGACTTATTAATCGTAAGATAATTAAAAAAAATAAATAGATATGGCTAAAACACGTTTAGAATATAAGGATAAAGCTTCACAAAAGTTTTGGGAAGTCAGTGCGACAGGTAGTACCATTAATGTTAAATATGGACGGTTAGGAACTAAAGGACAAAACTCAGTTAAAAAAATGAGTACCCCTGATGCTGCCAAAAAAGAAATAGAAAAGCTGATTAAATCAAAACTAAAAAAAGGCTATAAGAAAAAATAGCAACCAAAGTATTTTGGATAAAAAAGAAGCATTAAAACAAATCGAAGATGGCATTTTTTCGCTTGAAGATGCTGATGAAAAATTAAAAGCAGATAAAGAAGTTGTTCTTGCAGCAGTAAAAAAAAATGGTTATGCTCTTCAATACGCTGATGATAGTTTTAAGAAAAATAAAGAAATTGTTCTTGCAGCGTTAAAACAAGATGGTTCTGCTCTTGATTACGTTGATGATAGTTTAAAGAAAGATAAAGAAATTGTTCTTATAGCTGTAAAAAATCATGGTTCTGCTCTTTATAATGCCAACAAGAAGTTAAAAGCAGATAAAGAAGTTGTTCTTGAAGCGATAAAACAATCTGCTTCTGCTCTTCAATATGCTGATGATAAGTTAAAAGCAGACAAAGAAGTTGTTCTTGAAGCGGTAAAACAAGATGGTAGAGCTCTTGAATATCCCAATAAGAAGTTAAAAGCAGATAAAGAAGTTGTACTTGCAGCGATAAAACAAGATGGTTCTGCTCTTCAATACGCTGATAATAGTTTTAAGAAAGATAAAAAAATTGTTCTTGCAGCGGTAAAACAATTCGATAAGGTCAATGGGTATTATTATGATAAGTCGCCTTTTGCACACGCAGATAACAGTTTAAAGAAAGACAAACAGATTGTCTTAGAGGTAATCAAACAATACGGTGGTGCTCTAGAATTCGCTGATGATAGTTTTAAGAAAGACAGAGAGATTGTCTTAGAAGCAGTAAAAAATAGTGCTCATGCCATAGATTTTGCTGATGATAGTTTTAAGGAAGATAAAGAGATTATGTTAGAAGTGGTAAAGCGAAATTTGGCATTATATTATGCAGGTGAAAATTCACAAAAAGATCCAGATATTTTAGCAATTGTTAATAAAGAACAAACTTCAGATAAAGAAAGAGCTAAGTTATTGGAAGCTTTCGAATTTTTAGTTCAGCAAATAGCAAAAGGATTGAAAGAAGCATTCGATGGTGACGAGGATATTGCTTTAGATTATGCCATACCAAGTAAAGAAAATTTTGAACTCGTAATTACAAGAGACAGCGAGGGTGAGGATGGAATGTACAATATTACATTAGATCTTCATGAGTATGAAAGTGATGATTATGAACAAATTGCGTATAGCGGAGGGGGGTCAGAACTAAGTGACTTCGAAGGTATTATAGGAGATTTCATAAGAAATGGTGGACGTATTGAAGAACTGTTTACTTATTTAGTGAAAGAAAAATAATATTTATCAAATGGATAAAAAAGAAGCATTAAAGAAAATCAAAGCAGGCACTGGCGAGGAGATATATAAAAATTTCATTAAATCAGAAAATTTAAAAGGAGAAAAATTAACCAAAATTTCAGTTTATTTGTATAAAATATCTGAAAGAGAAGATGCAATTGGAACATATACTTTTAAAGATGGTACCTCCAAGGAAGGTGGTGCATACCTCAACAATGTATTAAGCGGTACTATAGATTTTCCCAACCAGGATGGAGGTTTTAAAGATTTTATAGAAAGATTAGAGGATAATGAATGGACACAATACATCAGAGAATTTATTGATAATTTTGAAGGTCCAGGAAAATCAATAGATTACGAAGAAGATGAGTTTGAGAATTGGGAGCATATTGATACTTTTGACTGTGAATATGATGCAAAACAGGATCCATCAGCAATATATTTTTACTTCGGCGATAAAGAAGTATTATTTCAAGGCAGCGGTTATTTTTACGTTAATAAAAACATAAAATATACTAAAGAAAATATTATTGATTTAGTAAACTCTTTACTTTCAGATGGATAAAAAAGAAGCATTAAAGCAAATCAAAGAAGGGGTAACCAAAAAAATAAAGGAAATAATAAATGCCTAAATGGTATGAAAAAGGTTCAGTTGAAGATAAAGTCGAATGGGCCGAAGAATGGTCACCTGATAATAATTCCGTAAATATAAATTGGTTGGCAGAAGATGGTGAACCAGATGTGCGCGAAGCACTTGCTCGTAATAAAAATATACCCTTACAAATTTTAAAAAAACTTGCTAAGGATGAACATTATAGTGTTCGCTCTAATGTCGCTGGGCATCCTAATGCTAGCAAAGAAATATTACACAAATTAGCAAAGGATGGTGATAAATCTGTAAGCGGAGCGGCTAAAAATAATCCCAATTTTAAAACTCTTGAATTTGCCGATAAGAAGTCAAAAGGAGATAAAAAGTTTATTCTCGCAGCGGTAAAACAAGATGCTCGAGCTCTTCAAGATACCGACGACAAGTTAAAAGGAGACAAAGAGATTGTTCTTGAAGCGGTAAAACAATCTGGCTCTGCTCTTCAACATGCCGATAAAAAATTAAGAGCAGATAAAGAGTTTGTTCTTGCAGCGGTAAAACAAAATGGTGATGCTCTTCAATATGCCGATAAGAAGTTAATGGGAGATAAAAAAATTGTTCTTGCAGCAGTAAAAAAAGAAGGCTCTGCTCTTCAACATGCCGATAAAAAATTAAAAGGAGACAAAGAGATTGTTCTTGAAGCGGTAAAACAAGATGGTCGAGCTCTTCAAGATGCCGATAAAAAGTTAAAAAGAGATAAAGAAGTTGTTCTTGCAGCGGTAAAACAAAAAGGTTGGGCTCTTAAATATGTCGATAAGAAGTTGAAAGCCGATAAAAAAATTGTTCTTGCAGCGATAAAACAAGATGTCAGTAATCTCCAATATGCCGATAAAAAGTTAAAAGCTAATAAAGAAGTTGTGCTTGCAGCGGCAAAACAAGATGGTCGGGTTCTTGAATTTGCCGATAAGAAGATGCAAGCCAATAAAGAAGTTGTTCTTGTAGCGATAAAACAAGATGTCTATTATTTCCCATACGCCGATAAAAAGTTAAAAGCTAATAAAGAAGTTGTGCTTGCAGCGGTAAAACAATCTGGTCGAGCTCTTGAATTTGCCGATAAGAAGTTAAAAGGAAATAAAAAAATCGTACTCATAGCAGTAAAACAAGATGTCTCTGCACTTGAATATGTAGACGACAGTTTAAAAAATAATCCTGATATTCTGGCAATAGTTAATAAGGATAAGTGATGGATAGAAAAGAAGCATTAAATATAGTTCAAGAATCTGGATATGAATTAGAAAATCTACCTGATAAATTTAAAAAAGTTGATAAAAAAAATTAATTTTATTAAGATAAGTCAAAAATTTTTTTTTGACAAAATGTTAATATTTTCACAATGAAAAGTCTATTAAAAGCAATAAGAAGTTCAGAAGATTTAACCTGTTTATTTAATTTTTGTGAAAATAATGGGATTGAGATGTCGCGTAAGGGTTACGCTATAACTTTGGAAAATATCCAAACTGGAGTCATTAACTGGGGGGGATACGGTAGTAGCTTTAGCATTGGTCCAAATCTGTTCAACTATTTAACACTTAAATATCCCGATGGAGACCCTCCAAGAGGAAAAACTTTCGCACATGTAAAAATGATATTTAACGGGGACCTGAAAAATAATGATACAGAAGAGGTTATTCAGAGGATCGAAAAATTGGGGGGATTAGTCGTTCAGAATATTGATAAAAAGATCAACTTGATAGTGAACGGGAAAGATGCAAATAAACAATTAGTAAAGAAGGCAGAGAAATTAAATCATGTTCTGATTCTGGATGAAAAACGTTTTATCGAGATCTTACCTGCAATTAGAAAAAAACCCATAAAACGAAAAGTAAAACCACGAAAAGACCTTCCTAATACAGTCGATAAAAAAGTGTTGAATAATTTAAAAAAACTTTTTATCAGCCGTGACAACGATCTTATTTCTCAAGGTCTCGAAATGTTTCGTTCTTTGGAAAATGCTGATGTATCCAAATATTTTCTAGATGAGGTTCAATATGCAACTAAGGCTGATGGTCGTCTTATTCCTAACCCTATATTTAGTGGAACCGCTCCTGCACAACCTTATCTGAATTATGCCCTGTTAGGGGTTATTGCTTATGCTCCTGATGATTGTGAAATTGCTAACAATTTAAAAAATTCTGTTAAATTTCTAGATATTGAGACTACGATTTCAAGCCCATTGGCAGCGTTTCAAAATTTGGAATCATTGGATTTAAGTAACTCAGAGGGATTGGAAGACCTTGATGGTATTGCCTCGTTAAAAAAGCTGCAACATATTGAGATCAATAACTGTAATGCTTTGAAAAGTTTGAAAGGTTTGCTTAATAAAAACCTGAAGATGACATCATTAGATTTAAGAAATTTTAGATATTTAGAAAATCTTGAGGGTGTTCAAAGCATGAATAATTTGAAAAAAATTGTGCTTGTAGGATGTGATAAATTAAAGAACGTAGATGCACTAAAAAATCTAACTCATTTAAAAGAAGTTGAGATGGATGGCCTTAGAGCTTTAGAATCCTTAGAAGGTCTTAAAGTTTTGGAGAAAAGTCGAACTGAATTGGATTTGTATGGATTTGATTCAATAAAGAATCTGAAAGGGATCCAGAATTTTCATAAACTTCAATCTCTTAGTATTACAAATAATAGTTTGACTGACATTACTGCTCTAAAAGGGCTGAAGTCTCTTAAAAAACTTTATATAAGTTCCGATAATTTGACCTTGCTAAAAGGTATTGGGTCACTTCCTAAACTAGAGATATTAGATATATATGTCCGAATTGTTAAAAGTTTAGATGGTCTTAAAAATCTAACTGCCCTGGACAAGATGGTTATAAATTGTGATAAATTAAATAGTCTAAAAGGTCTCGAGCAAGCTCCTAATATAACTGATTTAACAATATGTTCTAAAGATCTGAAAGACATCACCAGAATTAATTCCTTAACCAAGTTGAAGACTCTGGATTTAAGTAGTTGTAATTCAATTCAAAACCTTCATGGGCTAGAAAAATTAAATTTTTTGGAGTCAATTAATGTGAATGATTGCAGCAAATTAGTAAGTTTGCAAGGGGTACCAAATCCAAATGTCTTTGGATCAGACGTCAGTTTTGACAATTGTTCCTCTCTGAAGGATATTACGGCCCTGAAAGGAATCTCTAAAATTGAAAGAATGAGTTTAGATGGATGCTCTTCAATTAGCAAAACAGAAGGACTAGAAAACATTGAAATAGAGAGTCTTAGTTGCTCTGATATGAATATAAATGCGCTGCAAAATTTAAGTAATCTTAAAGTCAAAACACTCCATTTATATTTAGGTGCGTCAGGCACACCAACATCTTTAGAAGGTTTTAAGGTATGGGAATCAGTCACCGATCTAACTGTCCACAAAAAATCCTTTAAAAGCCTAATTGGTATTGATGCTTTCCCAAACATTAATTATTTAAGTTTAGAAAAATGCGAAAGACTAATAAATCTAATTGGAATTGAAAAACTGAAACATCTAGAAAAGTTAGATTTAACAGGATGTACTGCAATGAAAGAAGTAAGTTCATTGTCAGAATTGCCAAATCTAGCAGAATTGAAAATGGATGGATGTACTCAAGTGGATCCTCTTCCCCGTCCTAAAGTGATGGAAGATCGGGAGAAAGTGGAAAAATATCAATTGCGACTGTTAAAAGCACTTGGGAAAGATGTACCTGTAACTGCAAAAAAAAAATCTATAGGATCTAAAAATAATAAACCTTCTGTTGATAAGAAAACATTTTCTAAAGTCAAAAAGCTGCTGACTGTCCGTGACATTAATTTAATTAACCAAGGATTGGAACTCGTCCGTTCACTGGAAGACCACTCCTTATATCAGAAGCTTCTTAAAGGGATTCAGTATAAAATTTTTAAATCTAAAACATGGAATGCTGAAGAACAGGTAAAGGGTCGTCTTGTCCCAAATTCTACATTTAAAGGAACTGGTCCGGCACAACCTTATCTGAATTATGCAATGAGAGAGCTGATCAATAATGCTCCGAACGACTTTGTGCAAAAGATCCGAAATGAGGTGAAGGATTTGCAACTTGATGTATTTGGAGACATTTCAAATTTTACAAACCTTGAAAAATTATCTTTGTCTTATTCTTATAATTCACCCGAGAGTTATAAACCAACCATTTCATCTTTAAATAAATTCTCAGTTTTTGAAAAACTTACTTATCTAGATATATATGGTTACTTTATTCCTGATGATCAGGACCTGAAAGGGCTTTCAAATCTTAAAAAATTAAGAGAACTCAATTTATCTGGAGGATCTGCACTGAAAACACTTATTGGAATGGAGAATTGTAGAGAGTTACAAAAATTGGATATTGAAGAGTGTACTAAATTAATCGATGTTGAAGGACTAAGTGGTTGCCAAGAACTTAAATCTATTAAATTATCAAGCGCTAAAAGATTAAAAAACCTAAATGGATTGAAAGGATTGAAGTCATTGAAAACTATTAATATCGATGCTGCAGAATCCTTAGAAAATCTGGATGGTTTAAAAGGATGTAGTTCTCTTGTGGAAATTAATATTAGTAATTCGGAATCCTTAAAAAATCTAGATGGCTTACATGGATGTAATTCCCTTGAGAAAATTACAATTAGCGGAGGATCTTGGGATGGAAATTCCAAAAAACAACCTATTAAAAACGTTGATGGTCTCAGAGGTTTGAAAAATTTAAAGGATGTAGATTTATCCATTTTTACCTCATTGAAAAATGTTGATGGGTTAAGGGGATGTTCTGTTCTTGAATCGCTTCGTATTGAATCGGATTCATTAGAAAATATAAATGGTTTGCAAAATTTGAAGGCTCTAAATTATTTCTATCTTGATGCAATAAAATTGAAGAATATCGATGGTCTTTCTGGGTGTGAAAACCTAGAAGATTTTGATATCCAATCTGAAAATATTGAAAACTTAAATGGATTAAAGGGGTGCAACAAGTTAAAAACATTGAATATTCCTGGTTTAGCAAAATCATTAAACCTCGATGGATTGGCTTACGCGGATGGTTTGCGAAGAATTAACTTTTCTGGTTGTAATCTAACAAGTTTTGACTTCACTCAGAAAATTCCACGAATAATGGGAATAGAAATCAAATCTTGCAATCAGATTAAATCATTGGAAGGGCTTGGAAATTTGATCAATTTAACTAAACTCGTAATCAAGAACTGTACAAAACTCGAGAATCTTAAGGGACTTGAGGGTATAAAAACCCTTGAATCAGTAATTATTCAGGATTGTAAATCATTGAAAGACGTAGACGCCTTACTTTCATTGCCAAAACTTGATATCTTCAAGATACGTTCCTGTGGAATTAAGAAGGAAGAACTGCCAGGACATTTAAAAGTTATAGTTAAAACAACAATTAGTTATTATGATGACTTACCACATGATTTTGATGACAACAAATAATTAGAAAACTGAATATACAATAATTAATTATTATAATATGATTCAGATTTAAATAGGTGTAAATTATGAAGAAAAACCTCTTGCTCTATGGAGCAAAATTAGATTCCAAAAAACTTGGAACAGCGCTCGAACATATTTTCGAAACAAATTTGTCACTTCAGAATAAGGGTAAGCGAGGAACCCCAGTTTGTATTTGGGGAACGCATGGACTTGGAAAGACGATGTTAGTGCAAGAGTTTGCAAAAAAAAATAAATGGCACTTAGCATATTGCGCACCTGCCCAGTTTGAAGAAATGGGAGACCTGCACGGTATGCCATATCAAGTAGATCCTGATAAAAATATAATTGGAGATGAATATACTGCTTTTGCTCCTCCAGATTGGGTACCTAAACAGAAAGGACCCGGAATTCTCCTTCTCGATGACATTAACAGAGCAGATGATCGAATATTGAGGGGTTTAATGCAATTATTACAAAACTTTGAGCTGTTTTCATGGCAATTGCCACCAAAATGGCAAATTGTAGCAACAGCAAATCCAGAGGGAGGAGATTATTCTGTTACACCAATGGATGATGCTATGCTGACAAGGCTACTCCATCTAACGATGGTTTTTGATCCTAAAACTTGGGCACAGTGGGCAGATAGTGCTGGAGTAGACTCCCGAGGAATTGATTTTGTTTTGACATATCCCGAAATAGTTTCTGGTAAACGCACAACACCGAGATCTCTGGTGCAGTTCTTTGAACAGATCAAGGATATACCTAATCTCAAGGATGAGATAGAAATGGTCTCTACTTTAGCTCTCAGTTCTCTGGATGATGTTACTGTGGGAACTTTTTTGGGATTTGTCAATGACAACCTGGAACAACTTGTTAGTTCAGAAGAAATATTACAAGCAAAAGATTTTAAAAAAGTTTCAAAACGAATCGAAAGTCTAAGTAAAACAGACGTGGGAGAAAAAAAAACAGAAGAGGGAGGAAAAAGAGTAGACAGACTTGCAACAATATGCACTAGATTGTATCTGACGTTGACCAAAGAAAAATACGAACCCCAAAGTAATCATTCTGATAATCTGGTTAAATTTATGTTGATAGAATGTTTGCCCAACGATCTACGAATGAGTCTTCACTCCGATCTCATGAAAAATGGATCAGAAAAAGTGAAAAAAATGCTTCGAGACAAGCGTCTTGCAAAATTACTAATTGGCGGCATGTAGTGTGAAGGATGTACAGGAAGAATTGTCGCGCTGCATTATTCAAATGCTGTTCAAAGAACCTTTTTTCAATCACTTACTAAGTGGAGTAGTTCGCGTAGTTACAAAAAAGGTCCCAACCGCTGCAGTAAGTTTTTCAGGGAATAAAATTCAACTTTTGATAAATGAATCTTTTTTCATTAAAGAACTTCGGTCGCAAACCAATAGGGTGGCGGTTATTAAACATGAGAGTCTACATCTTTTGTTTAAACATCTTTTTCGCATGGATTTAGAAAAATATGATCGCTCTTTATTCAATATAGCTGCAGATTTAGTTGTAAATCAGTTTATAGGTTCCTGGAAGTTGCCTGATAGTGCAGTTACACTAAGATCATTTCCAGACTTAGAATTGGAACAGAATCAAACCGTAGAGTGGTATTATAAAAAGCTCATAAAACTTCGAGATTCTTCCTCTGCAAGAGACTCTTTCCCTAAAAGCGCTGAAGCTTTGTCAAAAAAACTGGATAAAACTATTCACGGTGATCATAGTCACTGGGGAATCCCCAAAGATGCAAAAGGCCAGGTCGATGCATATGGTGCTGAAACGGAACTAGATCGTATGATCATCCAAGCAAGAGAACGAACTCCGTCCAAATATCATGGTACTATACCCGGAGAAATTAATGCCCTCATTGACTCTTTGATTGAAAGTCGAAAACCCAAGGTGGATTGGAGGAGAACTTTGCGAATTTTTGCTACGAACAGTCGCCGGACTTATATCTTTTCGACAATGCATCGTATTAGCAAACGCTACGGCACCCGCCCGGGAATTAAAGTCAAACAATTTCAAAAGATAGCAGTGGCGATTGACACTTCTGGATCTGTCAGTGACACAGATCTAGGTATTTTTTTCACAGAAATTGATGCCATGTACAAGCAGGGGGCAGAAATCGTGGTCATTGAATGTGATGCGGAAGTGCAACGAACCTACAATTACAAAGGTCAATTGCCCACCGAAGTTGCCGGAAGGGGAGGAACTGAATTTGATCCGGTATTTGCTTTTCTTAGGAGCAATCGTCTCACTCACTACGATGGATGCATTTACCTTACAGATGGATGTGCTGACGAGCCTACAATTCGTCCACCTTGCCCTTTATTGTGGGTAATTACTGCCGATGGAGATGCAGGGGATCATCTTCGTTTTGGGCGAATTATAAAATTGTCATAAAATTAGTAGAAGTAATTGATGGTATGACGATCATTAAATTATTTCTTTAAGTTTCTCAAGCTCCCCTTCATATGTTTATGTCAATGGAACAATTTTATTTCCATCAATTTCCTTAAACTCACCTTTTTTTAATGTTCTGGGAATTACTCTATATCCTTTTTTATCTGGCAACATCAGTGTTACTTGCTGCAACATTTCAGGACCAATGCTAATGTGCAAGGGTCGTTTTTGTCCATAGAAATACATACGGTCAAAGATGAGGTTTTCATCTATCCATTTGGCTACTTCCATCATATCTTCATCTTCAACAATAAAATCAACAGCAGCTCCAAGTCTTGGGCATATTATCTTATTATTCTGATCTAATTCGTATGCAGCATGTTGATCTAGTTCAGGTGCAATGCGCCCAGGAATTAGTTTTGCGAGTTCAGTCGAACAAAAACCAAAAGTTAATTCGATTGAGCCAAAATAATCTATAATCGGATCTAATAATCCCTGAGCTAATTCTTGAAGGGCGGTGTAGCTGTCAGGATTCTTTGGAAGATTTTCAATCTCTGAATTTTTCTGTGTTTCTCCGCACTCAATGAAGTTACGGTAAAAGTAATTTTCACCACAAGCAGTGTCAATATCTGGAATTGTTTTGCTTCGAATAAGTGAAAGTTTGTCGACTTGCCATCTCTGTTTTTCCAACTTATGCAAAAATTCCTTTGGGGCAGGCCCATATTCTCTAAAATCAAAAAGTTTTAGTTCTTCTAATTGTTCATCAAATGTACACTGTTGAGCAAAACTTTCCATTTCCTCATTCATATACTTTGATTTTTGATACAAATTCCGAGGTTCAAACTCATCTCCATACTCGTAGAATTCAAGTTTTTGTTTGCGGAAATCAATTTTTGTACGTTCTAATAATCGAGGTATAGCTTCCTCAGCAAAATTGTCATAACGCATCAAAGATATTTTTCCAGATAGAATATGTATTTTCAGCAAATCCGCTGATGTAACATCACCATAGAGTACCGTGGCACATCCTACATAAACTCTAAGCAAGGGTGGTAGTCGCTCTACTAAAGAGGTATGAAGTTGCAAAGATTTTTTTGGTAACAACAAACCTAAACCTTCTGAAGCAGCTTTTGAGCAGTTTCTATCAATTTCTTCTACATTAGATATTTTAAAGAGTAAATCACGGGCATCGTTCCTTGCTTTACCGATATTTCCAAAAAAAACTTTAATGTCCCGCTGAAATGAAAATTGCATTTTATTAAAAGCAGTACGCTTCTTGAACAATTCTAATGCTAAAAATACGAGTAAATCATTTCTTTTAGATTCTCCGGCTGCATTCAACAACGAGTCATTTTTTTGGCTACGCAAAAAACGTAATGCGCGACCTAGTGAACCAAATGCTTTTTTCAGGAGATCTAAATTCTGAACCTCATTAGATGTTGGTTCCCTTCCAAAATCAATCCACTGAATCCATAAAGTTTCTAATAACTCCTTGTATTCTTCATATTTTTCTTTATCTTTTTCTTCAGGAGTACGTCTAGGTGCGAGCCTGAGGTTTGCTCGCTTCAAAAATGAATGAGATCTGCTTTGGCTGAGCAAATATCGTTGATGTAGGACTTTATCTTTAAATACAAAGAAAACACCGGGAGCCACCGCGATTGACTCTTCATTCAGATGTTCTTCTATAAATTCTTTCAATTCTTTTGGTGCATAGTATTTTTGGAAAGTTTTTCTACCAGTTAGTACACCATCTCGAAAAGACTCGCTTTGATTTTTATTGTTATATTCCAACATCACGGCAACCACAAGTAATCCACTTGCTAAAGAGTATGCACCTTGTAATGCATCAACTCTATCCTGAAAATCTTCAATCACGTTTAGAACATAACCTAAATTGACTATATCAGTTTCAATTTTTTGTTTATCACTAGCGTAGTGAGGATCCCAACCATAAGCTTCAATGTCATTTTCAATAAGACCTCGTAAGTCGTCTCCCTTTCCACAACCATAATCAAAAACAGAATAGTCTCCGTCAAGAAAACCTAAACGCATTAGAGATTGAATAGGCGCTGAAAATCCATAACGCACCATTGCAGTACGGTGGCGCTGAATTCCGGATTCGTCAGAATCTTCATTGTATGTTCCAGATTGTTCTATGCCTGATTTATCTTTATTTAACAACGGAACGAATTGATGACCTTCGATATAATATCCCTCATTATTAACTAATTTTTCCCACTGATTTCGAAATCCAATTCTTGACACATCCTTGAAAAGTCCAAGATTTTCAGCTTCTTTTGTTAAATTTGTAAAGCATTCTCTTTGTGGGTGATTTTCTGAAAGCAGTAATTCTTTTCTGTGGAGGATTGGCGGATTGAAGGAATTGGAATAAGTTCGGAAAGTGCATTTGTCAAGTTTAAAATCCACATGCCAACTAGATTCAAGTTCCGGGAATCCTTCATCGAAAAATTTCGGATAATTCAAGAAGGAAAGAGAGGATAAATCATTAGATAATTTCAGAACATTGAACTCTGAATCAGTCTTGAGTCCAGCTCGATCAAGCCCTTTTATAATGGTCGCCTGTTCTTCATTTGAGAGTGAACTTAATTGCGAAACATGAATGTAATATGCTGTCGGTGTTCGTTTCCCAATATACTGTTTAGACATCTGTAATTTATTAATTTCTTTTGACACTTTCACGCACCCTTGAATCTTCGTCCTCTGCTAACTTTTCCAGGACCAAAACGGGTGTATTTGCATTTTCTGCAACACTTTCGCGCACCCTTGAATCTTCGTCCTCCGCCAGCTTTTCCAGGACCAAAACGGGTGTATTTGTGTTTTTTGCAACATTTCTGCGTGCCCACCAAGACTCATCTTTCGCAATCTTCTTTAGTACAATGGGTGGGGTGTTTGGATTTTCGGCTATTGATTCGCGTACTTTATGATGATTGTCAATCGCCAGTTTCTTCAAGACATTAGAATCTGTGTTGAGGTTTTTAGCTACTTTAAGCCGTACATTCTTGTCCTCATCCGCAGCCAATTTTTTTAGAAGCAGTGCTGGGATATTTACGTTTGCTGCTAGATTGGATTTGCAAGATTTTTCCTTCAACAACTTCTTCAAAAGTGTTACTGGCATGTTTGGATTTCCTGCTAAGCATGAGCGAACATATTCGTCCTCATCATCCACCAGTTTTACCAACAGTTCTACAGGTGTGCTTGTGTTTGTTGCCAAGCCTTGGCGAACGTGCTTGTTATTGTCTTCTACCAACTTATTCAGGATCGAAATGGGTGTAGATTCGTTTACAGATATATTTCGTCGTACTTCCCATTCATCGTCATTCGCCAATTTTTCTAAAAGAGAAAGGGTTGTATTTTTGTTTCTGATGACATGTGTTCGTACCGTCCACTTCTTGTCAACCGCCAATTTTTTCAGTATCGTAAGAGGTGTATTTGGATGTCCTGCGACAGATTCTCGGACATAATCATATTTGTCATCCGCTAACTTCTCCAACAACGAACCCGGCGAATTTATATTTCCTGCTACCGATTCTCGCACAGTCATACTTTCGTCCTTAGTGAGTTTCTTGAGTAGAGATAAGGGTGTTTTAATGTTTTTTGCGATCTTTTTGCGAACATACTTATCTTCGTGTTTAGTAAGTTCCTTTAACCGCTTAACAGAAGTCGTTTTTCGTGAAGCTTCTTGTTTAGGGTTCTGTTGATTTTCCATTCGCAAAGTCTTCTAAATTGAAGTTCGTAGTTTTTTCACGGTCTCTATTACGTGGCCTATTGTAAATTCTATATCCGCATCTGTAGTGTCTCGTCCCAAGCTAAAGCGTACAGCCCCCATAGCCGAGTCGTAATCAAGACCCATTGAAGTAAGTACATGAGAAGGTTCTACGTTTGAAGTATTACAGGCAGATCCGCTGCTCACCGCTAAACCTTTTAGTTCTTTGACAAGATTTTGACCATTACAACCAGAAAAACTAATATTCGTAGTACCAGGAACACGCCTACTGGTGTAACCAATTATGTTTATGTTGGATAGTTGATCACTGATCCCTTGTTCAAAGTGTTCTCTCTGTGCGATCAAGCGAAGACCATCCTCTTTGAGTCTCTCCATGGCTATTTGTGCCGCCTCTCCAAATCCAACAATCGCAGGTACATTGAGTGTTCCTGAACGAATGCCATCCTCCTGTCCACCACCATCAATCAAGGGGGTCAGATGAACTCTTGGTTTGTTTTTTTTCATGTAGAGTGCTCCTACTCCCTTAGGACCGTACATTTTGTGCGAGCTTATAGACACTAAGTCAACCATCATAGACTCCACGTTGAAAGGGATCTTGCCAATGGCCTGAGCAGCATCCGAATGAAAGAGCACTCCATGAGCTCGACAAATTTTGCCAATTTTTTCAATGGGTTGAATAACACCTGTCTCGTTATTTACCATCATCACTGACAAAAGCAACGTCTCGTCGGAGAGAGATTCTTCAACATCATTTGTCTTAATGAGACCGAAATTATCAACATCCAGGAGTGTTAACTTTCCAACATTTTTCTTGTGTAATTCACAGCAACACAGCACCGATTTGTGTTCAGTCGTTACACTAACAATGTGGTTACCTTTATGTTCATAGAAAGAGGGTATGCCCTTTAAAACCATGTTATTTGATTCAGTAGCACCACTTGTAAAGAAAATTTCTCTTGGATTTGCACCAATCAATCGAGAAAGCTGTTCCCTGGACTTCTCTATAGCATTTTCTGCTCGTTTACCAAAGGAGTGTGTATTGTTGGCAGGGTTTCCGTAATGTTCACTGAAATATGGAAGCATCACATCTAGTACACGAGAATCAACTGGTGTAGTCGCGTTGTGATCCAAATAGACTTTCGAATTCATACTTTCTCGATCAGTTTTACTTTATCTTAATTTTTTTTTTACTTTTTTTCTTGGTTTCTTATCGGATGGAAGATCTACTCCTTCACAAAGTCCCCACCGCATACATCCCTCCTCTCCAGATGGAGGCATGAATGGCTCGAAGTCCTTTCCACCGAGCTTGGTTTTAGACCATTCTACGACTTTGTTAATACCCCATCCTGCCTTCTTGTGAATAAACCAGGTAGGAACATATTTACCCTTCGTTCCAAGTTTAATATCCTTATTCTTACGTTCCAATTGTACTTCATATTCCAATTGGCGAACCAGTTCTATGCGTTGAGGGTCTATCTCAGAAATTAGTCTGATTTCAGACTTGCGTGCGTAGACACAAGGCCAACATCCCACCCGTTCTGCTCCCATTAGATAAAGTTTGTTGGGGCGAACACCGTGACGCTTATGAATGTCAATTACTTCCTGCTCTGTAAAAAACTTTATAGGTCGCCAAGTTTCACAGCGTAAGGTACTATTATATTCCCAAACTGGCATCGCGGCACGCGCCTGACTCTCACTAGAACGAATTCCCACAGCATTAATTGGTTCAATCTCATACTTTAGAAAGTAATTACGCAAAGGATCGATTTTGAGCACCTTAGTACAAAAACGCATGTTTCCGCCTGGGAAGCCTTTGTGCTCCTTGACAAGCTCTGCCATACCACCGCCCTTCCAGCGAAGGATTTCAATTTTACCCACTACGCTAGGAAGGTAATCAAGGACATATTTTTCGGTCTCTTCATGTTCCCATCCAGTGTCCATATGAACACACTTGAAAGGAATCTCTGTTTCCTTGAAGACCAATACCATTGCAGTGGAGTCTTTTCCTCCAGAGACTGAAGCAATTATCTCTCGATCACCTATAATCGATTTCATTTCGCGTCCCCATGCTTTCAAATTCTTGATCATCTTTTTTGTATTATTTTTCATAAATTTCTAATAACACGATGTATCACAACTGTCAGATTCTTTAAATCTTTCAATCAGGATTGCAAATCATTGAAAGACGTAGACGCCTTACTTTCATTACCAAAACTTGATATCTTCAAGATACGTTCCTGTGTAATTAAGAAGGAAGAACTCAGGACATATACAATTGATAGTTGAAACAACAATTAGTTATGATGATTGGAATTTTTGATTTAGGATTTGACGTGAAAGAAACTATTAAAGAATATCTAGGATAAAAAAATGTGGAAATATATTAAATACAGATTTAATAAAGCTTTTGAAAAAAATATTTTATACCTCTTTTTTTTTCTTTTTGGTGCCAGTGCTCTTGGGATCTTCTCATTTGCAATATTATTATTTCTACTGCAAGAAATAGGTCTGCTTTCAGAAGACAATATTTTTTTACAAATCTTATGGAATACTTTTACATTATTTTATGATGAAAACGCCATTCTAGATTTAAGCGTAAAAGAAAATAATTTTATTGATTTCATTTCTAAATTTGCTGTTACCATATTTGGAATTTTAGTCTTCTCGACAATTATTGGTATTATTACAACTTTTATTGCCCATAGAGTTGAAGCCTTGAGGTCGGGTAAAGGCAAAATTGAAGAGGAAAATCACATTATTTTTTTTAATTTTAGCATCCAACTGATTCCCTTGATTACAGAATTATGTGTTGCTTATGCTAAGGAAAAAAAAACGTTTGTTATAGTTAGCAATAATGAACCCCTAACTGTGATTGAACGGATTAATAGTATTGTTAAGATTCCGAAAAATATAAGCATAGTCGCAAGAAAAGGTTTTGCTTGGCAAAAAAAAATTTTAGATCTCGTAAATTTATCAAAAGCAAAACAAATTATCATACTAAAACCTGATGTTGGAGAAGAATATGTTTCAGAATTGGATTGCGATGTCGAGGTAGGTAAAAGTTTTACATTTTTAATTGCAAATGAAAATTGGCAAAAAAACCCGTGTAGCATTGTTGCTGAATTTCATGATCCTTCAACAAGCCATTTATATCTTAACTACTGCAAAGATATTATTAACAAACAACATGAAAAAATAGGAAAAGATTGGGAGGCACCCAGTATTATTAGTTCTTCGAATTTAAAAAGTAATTTGTTATCTCAGTGCATCAATACTCCTGATTTAACAGAAATATACGATAATATTTTTGGATACGAAGGTTCAGAGGTTTATTTTGTAGATTCTAATCAATTAAAATATAAAGACCTTAAAAAATATTGGGGAAAAGGCCTCAAGGAAATAAATTCAATATTTGACCGCATAATTGTTTTAGGATTTTATTATTATGAGAACAAATATGATCAAACGTGGAATAGAATATTTTTAAACACACCATCTGGTTTTCCATTTCAGGAAAATTATGGATTAATTTGTATAGCAGAAGATGAAGATCAAATTGTAAATGAATTAACTAAAATAAATAATCAAATTAGCAAGATTAAAAAGATAAATCCAAATTTTCAAACAGATGACGGAGATATTGATATTTTGTTATTTGATTACAGTAGTGAAAAAAATATTGAATATTTAAAGCACATCATCCAATCTATGATTGGTTTAAATTATTATAATAACTTGAAGAGCATAAAAATATTTAGACAAGAGGTTAATGAAAGCTTTATGGATAAAAAATTTTTGCCCCAAAACCCAGATTACAAGATTTTAGAAAATCAAGTAAACCACCCTGAGCTTGGTTTAATCTTTCATGTTGTAAAAACGAATAGTAAACAAAAATTTAATTTTCAAGTTTATTCAATAAGAAAAAATTCAGTTCTAAAATCATCTGTACATCCTGGAGATTTCATTCTTAATATAATTACAAAATCCGATCTAACAAAATTTAAAAATAAAAACGAAGACGAATATAGTTTTTTTTCAAACACACCAGAGATGATTCCAAAAAAATTCAAAGATCATGTTGAAAAATTAATAAAAGATAAAAATGATCTGATAATTATTGTAAAACGCTATAAGAACAAGAAAATCGATTTTATTAAATTAAGCCTGGAAGATATTGAATTACACAAAGACAAAATTTTATCTGAATTTGAAAAATTAAAAGAAAATAGGAAAAAAATGATTTCTAATATCTATGAAAATTGTACATTAGAACAAAAAAATTTAGAGAGGTTCACGAAAGAGATGGATATAACATCTGTCCAAGAATACGAAAAGTGTAATTGCTACATATTCATCAATGAAACTTCCAAGCAAATCCAAAAATTCAGAGATAATCCGACGGAAGACCATACCATGATTAATAATTTTATTGGATTTTCAAATCTCAGAAATGATAATCAAAAAATTTCAGACCATAGTATGATTACCGATATAAACGGATATCGAACAAAAAAAGTTTTAGAAAATTATAAAAACAATTTTTTTAGTCCTTATATGGGAAATGACGTTATTGAGATGAATTCTATTATTAGCAAGTATCTTTCTGCGGCAACTTTTGATGCAAAAAATGCAAAATTAATTGATTTGCTGTTTAGCAGAATTCATACAATAAAAGCCCATAGTCTCACTGACGAAATATTGAAAACTACTTTTTGTGAACTTGAAAATTATTTTCAAGATAAAAATGAAACTTTAATTGGAATTATAGATTATGAATTTGACAATCAAAAAAAAAGAAAAATTAATAACATAACTATTAACCCAGATCAAAAAAAAGAAGTCATTTTAGACAAAGGAGATCGATTAATTACCATTGCAAATTTTAATAATCTTGAAGTGGTTAATCATAGTCAATGGTTGCATATACTATAAAATCATGGCTGTATTTATTAAAATAACGGAGTCGTTTGTTTTATCTAACGGTAAAGATAAGGATTTAGCACCACAATATAAAAAACCAATTGTTGGTAGATTTAAAAAGGTCAAACCTGACACAATATGTTTAAGCATGGATCACGTTTCTTTTAAATGTGGTTTGCAAAATAAAGTTAGCGGTGATTTATCTATGGAAGTAAATGAAAAAAATATTGAAATAAAATGTGACGCGATTTTTAAAATTAATATAAGGCCTCAGCATAAAGAAAATTTTTTAAGTGGAAAAGGAGAGTGGACTTTTGGTTATATACAACAAGGTGATTACGGAGATGATGTAGTGGGAGATATCACAAAGGGTCTTAAACTTAAAAAAGTAAAAATAAAAAGCAGAAATGGCACTTATGATGTGGTATATCCATTAATGTCTAATGTTAAGACGGGTTCTAAAAAAACTGACCTTAAATAAAATTTAAATACCTAAGTGAAAAATAATCAATTATATTTCACTAAAAATAATTAAATAAATACCTATATTTAAGATTATTATTATAGATAAAAAAAATAAATTAATTCCACGTACTCTTTCTGAAAAGGAATTAAGAAAATTATCAGATGAAGAATTTGATAAATATTGCTCAGAAATAATCAAAAAATTAGTGGAATCATTTGAAGAGGTAG
>Ga0208411_1000697_pt1 | contig 24898 bp, 24 predicted proteins | sample ETN01SmetaG_4_FD_185793 | JGI IMG/M metagenome (GOLD analysis project Ga0208411, IMG submission 185793) | Marine microbial and viral communities from oxygen minimum zone, Eastern Pacific Ocean - ETNP2014F12-01SV261 (SPAdes) (version 2) | ecosystem: Environmental > Aquatic > Marine > Oceanic ... | reverse complement strand
CAATGTTATTCCAAAACTCCTTTCCATACAAAACGATTGGAATTGTTTTTTTTATTTTTTTAGTCTGTATCAGAGTAAGTATCTCAAACAATTCGTCCATGGTCCCGAATCCACCTGGGAAAGCGACCAACGCTTTTGCTAGATAAGCCATCCAGAATTTTCGCATGAAAAAATAATGAAATTCAATATCAAGATCTGGGGTGATCCATTTATTCCCCGATTGCTCATGAGGTACGGATATGTTTAACCCTATTGCTAATCCTTTTGCTTCTGAAGCGCCACGATTTGCAGCTTCCATGATACCAGGGCCTCCACCAGAGGTGATAATATATCTGTGCTTGGATTTTTTTAATTTTTTGCTCCATACAGTTAAACTTTTAGCTAAGGTTCTGGCATCTTCATAAAATCTTCCCATAGCTAAATTTTGTTCCAACTGTTTCTTTTTGAGAGGTTTAATGTTTTTGGGAGCATTTTTTAAATCTACTTTTGCAGCTTTGGATGATTTTAATCGAGCACTCCCAAAAAAAACGATTGTATCTTCAATATGATTTCGATAAAATTGTCTTTTCGGGCCTAGATATTCAGCAGCAATTCGGATACTCCTAGCATCAGAGCTTGTAAAAAAATCAGAATTCAGGTAAAAGGGTTTGTCTTTTTGTTTTTGTGTCATATGGTTCTCTATTTTAAAATAAGGTCAAAATTAATATGGAATTGACCATAAAAAAGGTGGTTCATTATATTATTTTATCTAAAATTTTGTTTGAGAGGATGAAAAATAGAAATAGATTTCCTTAATGAAACTACTATGTATTTTATTAATCATTTTGTTCTTTTTTGGAAATTGTAGACTGCCAGAATTAAAACCTGAAAACAAAGACAAAATTATTGAGGACATAGATTCTTTTGGAATTAACGATGACCAGTTTTCGCCTAAACCTTCAATGGTTGCATGGGAATTTCTAAAAAAAAATCCTTCTGAAGGTGAAATACTGAAATATTTTGGAGATCCGGATTCTTCCTGGACCGATGAATACGATAACTTGAAAATTCTTTATTACTATATTCCTGAATATCAGGATTACAATTTTATCGAGATAAATCTTAAATCCGGAGATGTATCAGGGTTTGAATGGGATTAAGATAGTTGGAGTACATACATTTATCTCATAATTTTCTTTCTTTATTACTAACATTAATTGATTAAAATAGCGCCTTCTATATTATCTGCAGATTTTTCTGACCTACGATCTGCATTAAATTTATGTGACGCTGGAAAAGCAGATTATATACATATTGATATTATGGATAATCATTTTGTTCCAAATTTGACTATTGGCCCGGCTGTCGTAAAATCAATTAGATTTGTTTCTAAAACATATTTTGATGTTCATTTAATGGTAACAAACCCCCAAGGATTATTGAATGCGTTTGCAAAAGCAGGTGCTAACGGAATTACCTTTCACATTGAAGCAGTAGATAACCCCGGTTCTTTAATTGACCAAATAAAATCTTTAAAATTGGATGTTGGGATTTCCTTAAAACCGGAAACACCTCTCGAAGAGATTACCCCTTTTATCGACAAAATTAACAGGGTATTGATCATGAGCGTAGAACCAGGTTTTGGTGGACAAGAATTTATTAAATCTTCTCTTCAGAAAGTGCAACAACTGAATAATGCTTTAGTTCAGTACAAATTAATAGATAAAGTTGAAATTGAGGTTGACGGTGGAATTAAGTTAGAAAATGCACAGGATGTTATAGGTGCGGGTGCTGATGCTATAGTGGTTGGTTCTGGAATTTTTAAAGCACAAGACCCTGTGAAACAACTTGCTGCTTTTAAACTATTATAAAAACGATGAAAACTTACAAAGATATTGATTCTTTTTCTGTATGGAAACCGGAGGAAAGAGATGATTTTTCAGTCAGGGTATTGAAAGGGATTATTCTTGATGGAATTCGAAAAGCAAATTCAGGTCATTCCGGAGGTCCTCTTTCATCCATTGATTTTTCCTTTATACTATTTTCAGAATATCTGAATTTTGATCCCGAAGATCCAGATTGGTTTGGTCGAGATCGATTTGTTTTGTCTGCCGGGCATGAGTCCATGCTTTTGTACACATTGTTATTTATGATTGGTTGGTTGTCTATGGATGACTTGAAACAGTTTCGCCAGTTTAACAGCAAAACTCCAGGACACCCTGAAGTTAGTATCCCAGGAGTAGAAGCAACCACAGGGCCATTGGGGCAGGGAGTAGGTATGGGAATTGGTATGGCTGTAGGGGAAATTATATTTAAAAAAATATGTGAGAGAGAGTCAGGTATTGACACGTCATTTTTATCCCATAAAACCTATATTTTGTGCGGTGATGGAGATATGCAGGAACCGGTAGTTTTGGGTGCTTCATCGTTAGCTGGACATTGGAATCTGAAAGATATAACCATGTTTTTTGATTCTAATGATGCGCAAATTTCTGGTAAAACTGATCGAGTAGATTCAACAGATTATGGAAAAATATTTGAAGGACTAGGTTGGCATGTTCAGAAAATTGATGGACATAACCATAATGAGATCAGAGATGCAGTTCAAAAAGCTCATATTATTGAGAAACCCAGTCTTATAATAGGGAAAACTCAGATAGCGCATGGAACTGCTACTATGGAAGGAAATCATGAAACTCACGGTATGCCTTTGCCATATGAAGAAATTGATGCCACAAAAGAAAAATTGGGGCTCAAAAAGGACACATTTTATTTGCCTAAGGAAGTTTACAGCCATTTCCGTCACAGATTTACAAAATTAGCTGAGATGAGAACTAGCTGGGATAAGTTAATGGATTCTGCTATGGAAAAATCTGCTTTTAATCAGTTTTGGAATATGACGGTGAAAAATAAGTTACCAAAATTGACATATCCGGAATTTGAAACGGGTTCGCATATTGCAACTCGCAAAGCCTTTGGATTAGCTCTGGATACATTTGCAATTCAACTTCCGCATATAGTAGGAGGGTCTGCTGATTTAGAGCCATCAAATTATACATCCAATTTTGCCGCAACTTATGGTGATTTCTCCAAATTAAATCCCGGTGGGCGAAATCTTGCTTTTGGAGTGAGAGAATTTCCTATGGCCGCAATTTGTAATGGACTTTCCCTTCACAAAGGATTTATTCCTTTTGGAGGAACTTTTTTAGTTTTTTCGGATTACTTAAGACCTGCAATCCGACTGTCAGCAATTCAAGACCTTCAGGTCATATATGAGCTCACCCATGATTCCTTTTTTGTAGGAGAAGATGGCCCAACACATCAACCGGTTGAACATATTATGAGTTTGCGTACAGTCCCAAATCTGAATGTTTATCGCCCAGCTGATGCTAAAGAAACTGCCGTTTCACTGGAGTGTATTCTTCAGGATACATCTAATCCCAGTGCAATTTTACTTAGCAGGCAAGGACTTCCTCAACTTAACTGTGAAATTGAAGAAATCAAAGCTGGTGTCAGAAAAGGAGGTTATATTGTAAAGGATTGTGCAGGAGCACCTGATATCATTATTATTGCAACTGGATCAGAAGTATCATTAGGGATTGAAGTAAGTTCACGTTTGGAAGACTATAATTGCAGGGTTGTGAGTATTCCTTGCTGGGAAAAGTATTTTCAATTGGATGAAAAAGAAAGAGGTAATATTATTCCATTAGATTTCGGACTTCGTGTTTCAATTGAAGCTGGCACCACTTTAGGTTGGGAAAGATTAACAGGGGAAAATGGGTTGAATATCGGTTTAAACCAATTTGGGAAATCTGCTCCAAATAAAGATTTAGCGGAAGAGTATGGGTTTGTACCAGAAAAATTAGAATCTCAGATTCGAGATTGCATGAGTCACCAAAAGGTTGTAATAGAATAAACTAATAATGAATATTCATATAGCAGCAGATCATGCAGGGTATAAATTGAAAGAATCAATAAAAAAGATATTATCTAATGAAGGACATTTTGTTACAGATCATGGTGCCCTTGAATATGATGCATTAGATGACTATCCGGATTTCATTTTTCCTGCTGCGAATGCGGTTGCAAATGACAAAAATTCACGAGGAATTATTTTTGGTGGATCTGGTCAGGGAGAAGCAATGGCGGCCAACAGAATCAAAGGAATTAGAGCAGCAGTTTTTTATGGCGGGAATAAAGATATTCCTACACTTTCTAGACATCATAATGATGCAAATATATTATCGATAGGAGCACGTTTTGTATCTTCAAAAGGAATCATAAAAGTACTTGATGATTGGTTGGAAACACCATTTGATGGTGACAGGCATATCCGTCGTATTCAAAAGCTAGATAAAAAAACTTAGTAACCATTTATTAAGGGAAAGAGGATTAAATTTTATACTATTATTTTTTATTTATTCAATGAAATTATCTGAATATTTTATAAGATAAATCAAAAATTCATGAGTTTACATCAAGTAAAAATTGGTACTCAGGTAACCGTTAGAGCAACTGGTGATATCGGTTCCATAAAAGAAGTGTACAATTACCCAACAACCTATAAAGTTGAACTTTTCAATGGTTCAGAGAAAAAATATAAAACACATGATCTTGATATTGAAGGGACCACAACTACGGAACCAGGGATTATCGGAGAAAAAATATCAAAAAGACTGAATTCAGGAAAAGATTACAATGTGGGTTTATTACATGTCAAAACAGTTGTTTGGCAAGAGATTAAAGCCGGGATATCCGATGTTTGGATTCGTATAATATCACTAAAGGACTATCATTTGTGGTATCCAGGAATTCAGCGAATGCTTCCATTAAATGATATGGGACGATATGTGCATCATTATTCTTTTGACCAATTTTACCTAAAATCTGGAAGCCATGTGATGACCCGTACCAGAGCATTGTCCCCTTTTTTAAATGGAAAAATTAAGAGTTTGAAAAAAGAAAAATTATTCACACTTTCTTTACGGATAAATCCACTATTAAAGGAATTGGTTCAATTTGAATTGGAAGAAAAGGATGGAAAAGTCTTGGTTACATGTACTCGCACGTATAACGGATTGTTTTCACTGATTGGATATATTGGATTTCATAGATTCAAATCTTTCTTATTAAAAGATTTCCAACAAATATTTTTTCCAGAAGTTGCCAACGGTAAAAAGAAAAAAGAAGAGAAAAATGATGACACAGATTTTGTGCCAGTTATGGATAGAGCAACAACAATTGCATATGCTGTGAATAAGGGCATGGATGGAGATATGGATTTTATAAATTCTATTCTAGACAAGCCTACCAGAGGACTGGCAAAAGCGGCTTTGGTTAGAGCAAAGCGTACGGGAATTGTTCCTCCCATGCCAGATATGCCTTCTGAAAAGGCCTTGTTTGGAACTGAAAAACTAAAATTAACTTCTGACGGGATCCCTGTTTTTGAAGCAACTCTAGATACGATTCACTATGCTGTAAATCTTGCATTAGATGGAAATATGGACGTGATCAATAAAATTTCAGATAAACCAACAAGGGGTAAGGCAAAAGCTCTTATGGTAAAATGTAAACGAACCGGAGAACGACCGCCTATGCCTGATGTTCAGGTTGAGACAGAACTGTCAGTATCTGCAGATGAAGATAATTCTTCTCCGCAATTTAAATCTTCAGAAGATCTCATTCACTATGCAGTTAACAAAGCGCTGGATGGTGACATGGAATTCATCAATTCAATTGAAGAAAAACTCATTCGAGGAAAAGCAAAGGCAATGATGGTAAAGAGTAAGCGAACTGGGGATCGTCCTCCCATGCCACAGTTACAGAATTCTGGAGAGAAGTCAGAACAAGGAAAAACAAAGACAGTTGAAACTGAAGAAGAATTGATGAAACGTCTCATTGCAGCGGGAAAAAATGGGGACATGGAAGAAACTAACGCACTGGACAATAGAGTGCTTAGAGGGAAAATAAAAGCTGCGATTGTTCGAGAAAAACGGAATAAAGAAAACTAGATCAGTTACAAATAGCTTTATTTGAAACCCACTGTGCAGAATTCTAAAAATCATTACAACCGAGTCCAAATTTTTTCTATGATTGTATGTACATTATTAATGATTGGATATATTTTAGTTGTGTCCTACATATTTTGATGATGTTAGATTGGCTTACATTTTATTGGTTGATGGACAATTTGGGGTGGATAGTTTTTGGATTACTTTTATCCCTTGTATTGCTTTTCTTTTTCCCCCTATTGCTTGGGTTTCAATTAAAGAATGAGACTAAAAATAATAAAAATATGAAATAACCTTTATTATGAGTAAATGGTTTAGAAATTCAATTGTTTGGAAATTATAATTTGCTTTAATTTTTAGTTTTGCATCAGGATAAATAAACACTTAAATATGTCAGTAGCCTCATCAAAAGAATCAAACCCTAGCAAGGTTTACGTTCTGTTCTATTCTTTTTTCCTTATACCTTTAGTTGTTGCGGTAATAGGGACATCATTCATTATAATAGTAAAGTTTTTGACCTTGGAACCAAAGTCAGCATCTGATTTGCTCAATGATGTGAAAATTGGTTCTGCCAGTAAACGGTGGCAATCTGCTTTTGAGTTATCTAAAATTCTTACAAGTAAAGCTGAAAATTTTGAAGACAATCTTTTTAGAAACCAGTTGGTAAATGCATATAATCAATCAGTACACGATGATGAAAGAGTACGGATGTATCTTGCTCTTGCTATGGGACAGACAGGAGATCAATTCTATGGAAATGCGCTTAGAACGGGGTTGAATGATGACAATCCGGTGACGCGATTAGCAGCTATAAAAGCACTAGGTGTGTTGCAATATGCTCCTTCTGTAAAAGACTTAAGGGACATCATTACAAATAAAAACAGAGAAGTTGTAGAATATCTTACCACGGTTGTTGCTCTGGGAAATATGGGGCAAAAAAGCGTCATCCCGGATTTAATTCCGCTATTGGATCATGAAGAAGTAAATATCAGATGGGATACGGCATTAAGCTTAGCTAAACTGGGAGATACTTCAGGGCTTGATATTATTGCAGATTTAATGGATCGTTCTTATTACTCTTCATATCCGGAGGTGGACTATGAAGAAGCGACTCAAGCAATTCGAGTGGCAATTCATGTGAGTTCAATTTTCAGAAATGATATGTTTGAGGAAAAACTGGTAACGTTATCAGAATGGGATGAAAATATGGAAATCAGAGATACTGCCATTAAAACCTTGAAGAAGATATATGGTCATCAATCATGAATGAAGAAAAATTTATTCCTGAAGCGTCAGTGGGTGTTCCTCAAAATAAATCATCGGAAGAGGTCATGAAACGGCGTAGTTTTTTTAAATGGTTAAGTATCGGGTGGTTAGCATTTACTGCAGCGACAGGAGGATTTTTTACTATACTAATCCGGTTCTTGTTCCCCAATGTTTTATTTGAACCCCCCCAAAGTTTCAAAATCGGTTATCCAGATGAATTTGAAATCGGAAAAGTAGATTTACGATTTAAAAAGAAATTTAGTGTTTGGATTGTACGGAATGATGAAGGGATGTTTGCTTTATCAACAGTTTGTACCCATTTGGGATGCACTCCAAATTGGTTTGATACAGAAAGAAAATTTAAATGTCCTTGTCATGGCAGCGGCTTTCGGTCTACGGGAGTTAATTTTGAAGGTCCCGCACCACGGCCATTGGAACGATTTAAGATTTACTTGGCAGATGACGGGCAAATCATTGTGGATAAAAGTAAGAATTTTAAATTTGAGAAAGGAGAATGGGAAAGAGCTGATTCTTTCTTGAAAGTGTAAAAAAGGTGTATTATAACAGTGAACAATAAAAAATCAAAGCAAACACTATTGGAGAGGATGGGAAATTCCCAGATTTGGAAATCAATAATTCGATCTGGAATACCGAGAACCAGACGCCAGAGAATGCATGCAATTTTAGGCAGTGTTTTCCTTCATCTTCATCCTGCCCGTCTCCCAAAACATGCGGTAAAAATTGGATACACATGGTGTATGGGAGGGTTATCATTTTTCCTATTTGTTGTTTTGACAATCACAGGAATCATGCTGATGTTTTATTATCGTCCTACGGTTGAATATGCTTATACGGATATGATTGATTTAGGAGAGCAGGTACCTTTGGGTATTATGAGAGAGATTCATCGCTGGGGTGCGCATGCTATGGTTCTGACAGTTTGGCTGCACATGCTTAGAGTCTTTATGACGGGTTCCTATAAACCACCACGTGAATTTAACTGGGGTGTGGGAGTCCTTTTAATGACTATTACTTTGTTTTTAAGCTTCACCGGATATTTACTTCCTTGGGACCAATTAGCAATATGGGCGGTTACCGTAGGGACAAATATGGCACGGGCAACGCCCTTTTTGGGACACGAGGGCCCTGGTGCTGCTATGCTTTCTATAGGTGATATCAATCTAGTTCATGCTGGGTCAGATGTCCGGTTTGCGCTTCTTGGAGGGCGATTTGTTGGAGAAGCTACTTTGCTTCGATTTTATGTTCTCCATTGTATTGGAGTTCCATTTATTGCCATGATCTTTATGGCTGTTCATTTTTGGCGAATACGTAAAGATGGTGGAATTTCCGGACCGCTTTAAATAGTATTTATGGACACTTTAAAACACTTTATAGATACAATATCTGCACCAACGATTAGTTTCACACTGGTTTCAGTATTATTTCCTTTTATTTTCCCCCCTGGGGATTGGTTTGAAAAAATGCACCGGAAATTTGGGTTTTGGAGAATTTGGACAAAATCGGGATTATATACAACCCTCGGAATTATTACCTTGTTTTTTACCATGGGCTACTATGACCATAATTTTAATATTACTCTCACGAAACCAGATAATTTTCCAATTATATTATTGGTCTATACCGTTTTCATTTTTACATGGATGTCTATGTCCAAGGCTTATGAAAATGATGAGAGGATGAGCAAAGGTGAAAAACCAATTGAATATAATGACCCGGATGATAAAGTGTTGGTTTGGCCTGATCTTGTTTATATTGAATTTATTGCTTTGATTATTTTTATGGTTTTTTTAATTGTGTGGTCTGTCTTAGTTGCAGCTCCCCTAGAAGAGCCAGCAAACCCCGCTGCTACCCCAAATCCTTCTAAGGCACCGTGGTATTTCCTAGGATTACAAGAGATGCTAGTATATTTCGACCCGTGGTTGGCAGGTGTTATTTTTCCGAGTTTGATTATTGTGGGATTAATGGCAATTCCCTATATGAGTACTACACCAAATAACTTAAGCGGATTTTATTCATTTAAGGAAAGAAGGTTAGGTATTTTTTTATTTTTGTATGGTTTTTTAATTTTATGGATCTTTTTAATTTTTATTGGTACATTTTTTAGAGGACCAAATTGGAATTTCTTTGGACCATTTGAGTATTGGGATCCCCATAAGCTAGTTCCATTAACTAATGTAAACCTTTCTGAATATTTTTGGATTAAATGGCTAAAAACTGGTCTTCCTTCAAATGTTTTGTTGCGTGAGTCTATTGGGTTTATTACCGTTGTTTTTTATTTTGTAGCTGTCCCGGTCTTTTTGGCGAAATATGTATTAACTGGATTTTTTAATAGAGTCGGATCTGTAAAATTTTCTTTTTTCATTTTCTTGGGACTTAGCATGTTATCACTTCCACTGAAAATGTACCTCCGCTGGTTGTTTAATTTGAAATATATCATTGCTATTCCTGAATGGTTCTTTAATATTTAACTGAATATTATTTTAATGTTTAATAAGCAAGACGAACGTTATTGGGATATCCATTTATTAAATAAATGGTTTGCTATCGCCAGTTTGTTATTTGTCATTTCAATGGTTTGGATATTTATCAATGATAATGATGATGAATTCAAAATTTATCAAAAAACATTCCGAAAGTTGGAGATAAATACAGCAAAGGCAAAATTGGAAATTGCTATTTCTGAAGTAAAAGAAGAACAAAAGCGATACATAAAAATGCTGAAACAGGTACAAGACAGTTTTGAATCCAAAAGGGAGCATATTGATCAAGTACAAGGGAAACTTATTGATTTGAAAGCCAAGTATTATAAAGCCAATATGGATTATCTCCATAAAAAAGCGGAGGCTGATGCACTAAAATATCTAGTTGAAAAAGAGAATACCCATATCCATAAATCACCTCTAGAAAAAGACTCTAAATATGAAATTAAATATACCACATTCTTGGTTGAACTTCATGAACTCAAACTAAAGAAAGAAGGTGTTGAATTGCTTCAAAATAATACTGAAAAAGAATTGGAACAATTAGAGGTGGATGTTAAGAAGACTGAAGATAAGTTAAACGAAGTGATGCGGGACGTGAATTTGGTGGAGGCAAATTTATCTAGGTTTGACCGACAACAGATGTCGTTTTCTAATCGAATTGGTGACATCATAAGAGATCTCCCAATTATTGATTTCATGGACCCTTACTACAAGGTGAAACAGATTGTTGTTTCCGATATTAAATATGATGTTAATTTTTCCTTAGTCCCTACAGTAGATCGCTGTACAAGCTGCCACCTTGGGATTGACAATCCTGACTATATCGATGCGGAACAACCTTACAGAACCCATCCTGATCTTGATTTGTATTTAACGGCAGCATCTCCTCACCCAATGGAACAGTTTGGATGTACCGGATGCCACGCTGGTAGGAGTAGAGGAACGACATTTAATACAGCAGTTCATATGCCAAATTCAAAAAGCACAAAACATGATTGGGAAAATGAACATAACTGGGAGAAAATGCACCACTGGCTTAAACCTATGCTTCCATTGAAGTATTCTGAAGCAAGTTGTTTTAAGTGCCATACGGAAAAACCGGATATAAAAGGTGGTGAAAAATTGCAGCTGGGTCTGGCTATTATTGATAAGGCTGGTTGTAATAGTTGTCATCAGATAGAATCCTACCCTAAACAATTTGACACTGGTCCAGATTTAGCTCAAATTAGCAATAAAGTTTCAAAAGAATGGACACGGAAATGGATATATAATCCACAAAAATTTCGTTACAATACATGGATGCCACATTTTTTCAATCAAGAAAACAATTCTTCTCCTGAAATGATTCGACGCACTACAACTGAAGTAAATTCAATTGTGGAATACCTATTCAAGGGAAAGAATGAAGGTGGTAGAGCATCAAGTAGAAAATATTTAGGAAATGCTGAAAATGGAGAAGTTTTATTTAACAATGTTGGATGCAGGGGATGCCATAATCTCAATGAGGAACCCACAGAGTTAGCAAATCTCGGATATGATTTAGAGAGACTGCCATATGAATATTCAGATTCGGAGTACGGGTATGAGCATGAAAAAACAAATTTAAAAGAAATAACAAAACAGCATGGTCCAAACCTCATTGGTTTGGGTTCAAAGACTTCTCCAGAGTGGGTGTATAACTGGATTAAAAACCCACAGGATTATTGGCCTGAAACTCGAATGCCAGATCTTAGATTATCTAATCAGGAAGCCAAGGATATAACGTCCTATCTTCTTTCGTTCAAAAATGAAGAGTTTGAAAATGAAAAATTTCCTGAGTTAGATATAAAAGAATTAGAAAATATTGCCCGTGGATGGTTGTTTAAATCTTATCCTGAAGAGAAAGCTCAAAATATTTTGTCAGAAATGAATTATTCTGAACAGGTTGATTATGTTGCAGATAAGAGTATTCGTTTTTATGGATGTTTTTCATGCCACAATATTGATGGATATGAAAATGAAAAGCCAATAGGAACCGCGTTGACATCAGAAGGGTCAAAATCTGTGGATAAATTAGATTTCGGTCATATACATGATATTGACCATTTAAATTATTCATGGTTTGAGCAGAAGCTTGCAAGTCCAAGGATTTTTGATAGACATAAAATTATAGCCAAAGAAGCAAAACTCCGTATGCCAAATTTTTACCTTAAACCAGAAGAAATAGAGGCGGTGGTAACAGCCTTGCTCTCATTCAATGATGACAAGGTAGACGAAACAAAACAAGCCAGCTTTTATCAGAAAGATCATTCTGTTTTTGAAGGATATAAATTATTGAATCAATATAATTGCAAAGGATGTCATATAATTGATGGGTCCGGAGGGCAAATTGCAGATGTCATCGGTGTTCCAGAATTTTCACCTCCAAATCTTAATACAGAGGGGGAAAAAGTTCAGCCCTCATGGTTATTTAAATTTTTAAAAGAACCTACCTTAGTTAGACCTAATCTTCAGGTACGAATGCCTAAATTTGATATGAGTGACGGTGACTGGAATTCCATTATTGCTGCATTCCAGGATTTAGATAACAATGATTTGGTTTTTGAATCGGATTACCACGTGAACACCAAATCAGATAAATATAAGGCCGGGGAAAAATTACAGGAATTAGGTGTGTGTTCTAATTGCCACTTTTATGGTACGACATTTCCTAAACAAAATGCAGAAACTTGGGCGCCAAACCTCGCCCTCTCCAAGGAAAGACTTCGACCCGAATGGGTTGTTAAATGGTTGGATGATCCCCAAGCAGTAATGCCAGGGACAAAAATGCCTGCACCATATATACCTACAAAAGAAGAAATAGATATGCCGGATTCAAGATCTGTCTGGGGAAAAGAGTTGCTGTCTCTAAAGGGAGATAGAAAAATTATGCTGGAAGGATTAAGAGATTATAACCTATCTATATCAGGGAAAAAAGATATATCAAAAGAAATCAAAGCCTATTTTGATAAAAATGGTTATGACTTTGGCGAAGAAGAAGGGGATGAGGATGATTGGGATGATGATGACTGGTAGAGTCCTGAGTTTCTCCTAATTTATTTATCTATATTTCTCCAGGTAGAAGATGAAACCAAGATGGTACTGTCTTCCTTTGAAAATATCTTCATTGACTTATAATTCATATCCCTTTTCTCATTGAATGTTCTATGTTTGTTATCACAATAAGGAAGAGAATTACTTTTTCCGCAGGTACAGAAACTATATTTTTTATTTGCTTTTAATTTAATTTCAATTGAGTTTTTTAGTTTGTCCATTAATTAATTCCTTAAAATATTTTAGGTTTTAATTATTGAAAAATATAAAGTATTTAATGGGAAATGAAAAAATAAATATAAGCATTACATGGGTTGTCAGAGTCCTATGGATGTTATCGTTTGTTTTACTATTGTTTATTAAAAACTTTTCATCCACGTGGAAGTGGTCATACATTGGGTTTATTATATTATTAACCATCGTTACCATTTTCAGAATAAAAGAATCACAGAAAATTTGGTATCAAGAAAGTGACAATGATGATTAGCTGACATTCTTAATGAAAAGAGGGAAGACCTCATCTCATTTATTCAACAATATTTTTCTTTTTATTTCTTTTTCTTTGGACGGATAAATGTATGATCTAAAGTAGAAACCGCAACAGTATCGCTATCTTTTCCTATGATAACTTTGTGTTTGCCAACACCGCCCATACCTTTTGCTTTTTCATGCCAAAATACAACTTCATATTCCCCAGGAGGGATACCCGTAATTTCATATTGGCCATTCGTATCACTAACCGAAAAATAAGGATGATCAAGCACGGATGTCCAAGCTTTCATCCAAGGATGGACATCGCATTTAATATAAAAGGGGTCTTCAGTCTTATTGAAAGATACTATTTTTTCCTTAACTACCTTTGGCATGGCAAAATTGAACTGTTTGTTCTCCTTTGGCATAGAGTGAATGTTATGCATGGTTGGATCACTGTTTTTAATTAACAATTCTTGGTTTTTTAGCAGCCCAAAAACATGAGGTGAATAAACGCATCCTTTTTGGTCAAGGACTACCGATTCCTTTGGTGTTCCTCCATCATAAGAAACATCTTGTAAACTAACCAATACATTTGCAAGCTGTCCATCACTATTCACTATAAAACTTTCAGCATATACCTTATCCCTATGAGCTGAACTGCAGACCGGGTCTGCAGCCATTTTCAAGGACTTTTTCTTTGGCGGTTTACCAGAATAGGATACTGTCCCTGTTAAATTACCAGCTGTAACGAACGATGAGATTAAAATGACTAATAAAATTAAGTTTATCTTTTTCGAAAAGAAGTACATTATATTTCCTTTAATTAATGAATAAATTACTGACACTAAATTAAAGTTACTCTATAAATTTACTCTGCTCCAAATGGTACTTATTTGGAGAATAATGATATCATCACTTTCATAATATTTTGTTCACTATTTAAATATAATAATTAGAAAAAATTCGCTATGTTTTATTTAATCATACTTTCATATTTAATGGTAGGGGTAAGTACAATTTTGTTATTTCTGACAGGATTTCAAGGCCTAGCTCGAACAAATATCTCGGGGATAACACATCCATTGTTGGGACTATTGACTGTTTTAATATTTACATTTACTGAGACCTTTACACTCACTTTTATTTCAGCTTTTATTAAATCAGTGAAGCAAAATTTAGAGAAAGGTATATCTAGTGATTTAACCCAATCACGAAGAAGGGTTTATAGCCATGGTATGTTATCCATTTTATGGATAACCTCCGTATTCTTATTAGGTGGTGCAGTGGATACAAATCTCCTTCCTTCCTTTTTTCATGGAATGATATTTTTGTTAGGTTTTGTTCATTATTTTTATTTGATGAAATTGCAACATACTGTAATGGGAGATTGTCTATTAACCATGGGTGAAATGAAAGTATCAGAGGATTCATATAATAACAATTAGAAGTAAATTTACCAATGTATTATCTTGCGAAATGCTTGGAATTGATTGGTTTGAGTTTCATTGGTGGGGGAATGGTACAAAACTTCCCCAAATTAATGAATCCTAAATGGCTTTTGGTTGGAGGTGTATTTTTTGCAGCAGGGTGGGTTATAGAAAAATATATATTGAAATAATAAGGGATTGAACATGAAGCATGCTAAGGCATATAATCATTTAAAGGGGATTCCTGAGTTACCGGAAAAACCAAATATTAAGAAAAAACGCCCCAAACTTATGGCGGTTGTTGATGAAGACAATTGTACTGGATGCTATACCTGTGTTCCTTTTTGCCCTGTGGATTGTATAGAACCTGTACAAATAGATAAGTATGATATTCCCATTCCACCTGTTCAGATTCGGTTTGATGAATGTACTGGATGTCAGGTCTGTGCCAGAGTCTGTACAAAATTGACATGGGATGCTATCAGGATGCTTCCAATTGATGTTTTTGAAGACCGATATATGATGGAAATTTCCTAATATTGCAACCCATTATTAATTATCAGGAAAACAAAGCCCTTAGCTTAAATTTTAGTAGAATTTCATCATGAAATTTCTGATTGCAGTAGGAAGCGAAAAATATTCCGCGCCAACCCTGCAAGTAGGAATGAACGTTGCATCTGCATTTAATGCATCTGTAACTGTAGTTAAAGTTGAGCCTCAGATTAGTGAACATTCTGCGTCTCACGTTAAGCTTGCCCAGGAACGAATGGGTGAATGGGATTTTGATAGCCCGGGAGTAGACGTATTAGAATGGGCATTTAATTATTTTGCTGAGCATCATTATATCACACCATCTACAGTTGAAACTGGGTTTCCTAAAACCACACTGATTGAAAAGGGGGAAAATAGGGCAGAAGTATATTTACAGGGGACTACAGGTTCTGATGTTAGTCTTATTTTGAGGAATGGGGATACAATTTCAGAACTCAGGGATGAGGTATCAATCGGACAGTTTGATGTAACCATTATTGGTGGCAGTCAAAAACGTAGAATGGCCCACGATTTAATTCAATATTTAGACAGTTCTATATTTGTTGTAAATCAGTATGACCAAAATAAATCCTATAAATTGTTGATTGCGGTAGATGATTCGCTACATACTGAAAAAGCGGTAAAATATGGAGTTCGAGTATCTCAGGCATTTGATGTGAATGTTGACTTGGTTACTGTTTCCAAGACTGGGTCATTTAATTCAGGATATCGGAATGCTGCCAATCGAGCTGAAAAATTAATGAGGAGAATGGGGATTCAATATGAAACTCACTTATTAAAAGGAAACCCCATTGATGTCATAAAAAAAACTGCTGGAGATGACCACATAATTGTCATGGGTGCTTCAACTAAAAATCCATTGGTTAAATTTTTTACAGGGAGCAAACCCCTGAAGATCATGGAAAATTGTCCCTGCCCTGTCCTAATCGTTAAATAAAAAACATAGTACTGGTTTGTTAAGAAACATCATTTTTTGGGTCACTCAGAAACGGTGGTTTCTGTTTGCAGTTCTGACTGGTTCGATTCTTTATTTTCTTGAAACTCCTGAAGGACTCTCCCTCGAAGGATATAGAACATTGATTATCGTGATAATGGCAATTATCCTGATTATTTCCGAACCAATTCCCCTTCCTGGGGTTGCAATCATGATGCTGTTCTTGCAGGTTTTACTGGGAATTGATGAACCTAATAATGTGGCAAAGTCCTTTATGAATGATGCCGTTTTTTTTATTATGGGATCATTAATGTTGGCTGTTGCTATTGTGAGTCAAGGGTTGGACTCCCGTCTTGCATTGGGAATCATTAAATTAACGGGAAATAAAACCTGGCGTATTGTATTTGGATTTGTAAGTATATCAGCATTTTTATCATCTTTTATCGGTGAACATACCGTTACAGCTATGATGATGCCGGTTGGACTGACTCTGATTTATAACACCAGTACGGATCGAGCCGTAACAAAAAATCTTGCTGCATTGATTTTATTTTCAATCGCCTATGGTAGTGCAATGGGATCTATTGGTACACCTTCAGGTGGGGGACGGAATGTGATCATGATTGAATACTGGCAGGAATTTGGGCTTGCAGATATCACATATCTGGGTTGGATGAAATATGCCTATCCAATGCTCTTATTTGAAATCCCTATTGCTGTAACCATTCTATGGTTCACATTTAAACCCAAACAAAAAGTTCTGGACTCGGCCGTTAGAAAATTGAAAATTCAAGTAGCGAAGAAAGGGCCGATGACCGGTCAGGATTTAACAACAATCATTGTCTTTTTTCTCGTGTTTTTAGGATGGGTGTTTCTCAGCAATAAAATTGGTCTGGGAATAATTGCCCTAATGGGTGTGTTTCTCTATCTCGTCTTGGGATTGATTCGCTGGTCAGATTTGAACCGGAATACAAATTGGGGAGTTATCCTACTTTTTGGAGCAGCAATTTCTATTGGTCTTCAGATGAAAGAGACTGGAGCAGCGCTTTGGATTGCGAATTCAGTTATTGATCTATTGAAATTAATTAGTGAAGATATTTCTGTTTTACGGTGGGTTGTAGCTGTCTTATTGACAGGAACATTGACCAACTTGCTCAGTAATTCGGCGACCATTGCGGTCATTGGTCCAATCGTTTTAAACATGGGGGGTGATCCACTTATTATGGGATTTTCTACTGCTATCGCATCGGCATTTGCTTATTTGACCGTTGTTGCTTCGCCGACTTGCATGATTATACACAGTAGCGGATTAGTGAAACAGTCGGACTATATGAAAGCAGGATGGAAAATGTTCATCATGTCCATTATTGTTCTTTTCATTATGTCAAAAATATGGACCTTTTAGTGGATGTATTTATCCTTATTCTTCAAAAATGTCCGTTCACAAAAATTTATTAGATTTGTAAATATCCAACTGTAACCACTTCTGATTCTTCCCAAATAAAAAAAGGACTAAATTATGTCAAAAAAAACATCAAGTATTAAACCTACAATAGGAGCCTATCAAAGAGCTGTAGAGAACCTTGGACTTAAACAAAATATTGCACAGGCTTTAGAGATGCCAGATAGGGAACTCACAGTGGAGGTACACTTCAGAAGAGACAATGGCGAGTCTGAAAGTTTGTTAGGGTTCCGAGTTCAACATAATAATACTCGGGGTCCTTTTAAGGGAGGGATTCGTTATCACCCTCATGTTGATCTTGCAGAAGTACGATCCTTGGCAACTTTGATGACCTGGAAAACAGCGCTACTGGATATTCCATTTGGTGGGGGGAAGGGTGGGATATCAATCAATCCAGGAGAATATAGTGTTTACGAGTTAGAAAGATTATCAAGAAAATTTTTTCGATCAATTGATCCTTTGATCGGTCCGAATATTGATATTCCAGCTCCGGATGTTAATACAAACTCACAGGTAATGGGATGGTTCATGGATGAATACAGCCAGCTACATGGCTATACACCTGCAATCGTAACCGGGAAACCTCTTGAGCTTGGTGGGTCAGAAGGTAGAGAACATGCCACTGGAAAAGGAACTGCAATCACGGTGAGAGAGATCGCTAATAAATTGGATATCAATATGGATGGGGCCACCGTGGTTATTCAGGGATTCGGCAATGTGGGCTCTTTTACAGCCAAATTTCTTAATGAATATGGGTGTAAGATTATCGCAGTGAGTGATATCACCGGTGGTATTTATGAACCGGATGGGCTTGAGATTTCAAGCCTATTTGATTATAATAAAAAAAATAGAACTATTGATGGGTGTAAACAAGGAAAGAAAATAACAAATGATAAATTATTAGCTCTGGATTGTGATTTTTTAATTCCTGCAGCTTTAGGCAGTGCAATCAATAAAAATAATGTTGATACTTTGAATTGTAAGGTTGTCATAGAAGCAGCAAATGGACCGGTAACACCAATAGCTGCTGAAGTACTTTGGAAAAAGAATGTTCCAATTGTACCTGATATCCTAACAAACGCTGGCGGTGTCACAGTGTCTTATTTTGAGTGGGTTCAGAATCTGCAGCAATTCAAATGGGAAATGGAAGAAGTAGATACTAAACTTGAGACTAAAATGGTCAAGGCTTTTAATGAGGTTTATGCAATGAAAGTTGAAAAAAAAGCTCCCATGCGCATTGCATCTTTTATGGTCGCAATTGATAGAGTATCGCGATCATTTACTTTAAGAGGGGCGTAATGTGTATAATATATTAAATCTTCAACTTTATAATTGACAATTTAGATTAAGGATAGTACCAGAACATATTATAAATCTGCCTATATTTGATTTTGTCTTTTTTGCTATAAGTATTGCAGTATTGACAGATTCTCCATAAATATCCTTATTTTCTTGAATTTTATAAATAGTGATTTAATACCAGCTAACTATATAAAACTAACCAAATCAGGCAACCCAATCGTTAGAGAAATTTGTATCATGGTTTTTTAATATATTTATTAACAATCAATATTATTTTGGGAATTCCGAAATGATTGAGGTGATGGAAGCAGTTAATCTTTCCGCATAAGGTATATGAATAAATTCATTAGGACCATGAGCATTGGACTGAGGTCCTAAAACTCCTGTAATCACAAATTGTGCTTCAGGAAATGCCTCACCCAGCATTGCCATGAAAGGAATAGTTCCACCCTCACCCATGCATAAAGCATTTTTTCCATACACAATTTTTGATGCTGTTTGAACTGCATTTTCTAACCAAGGTTGAAGTGGTGGTGAATTCCATCCTGAAGCTGGCTCCTCAAATTTCAGACTCACCTTTGCTCCATAAGGTGAATCTGATAATAAAAGATTCTCGAGTAATAATTGAGCTTTTTCAGCTTTCAGGGTTGGAGGAAGACGTAGAGATAGTTTAAGAGCAGTATATGGACGAAGAACATTTCCCGAGTCTTCAATACTCGGGAGGCCATCTGCTCCGGTCACACTGAGCATGGACCGCCATGTATTGTTTAGCAATAACTCTACTGGATCTTGCAAGACAGGGTAACTGTCTTTTACCCATGGGAAAGCATCAACAAATTCGTCTCCTAAAACGGATATGGTTTCTTTTGCTTGTGTTAGTCTCTCTTGAGGGATATCTACTGAGAAACTATCCAGTTTTGTCATTCCAGTATTTTCATCTTCAATTCTTGATAATAGCTGCCGGGCAATGCGAAATGATGACGGTACAATTCCGCTTCCTCCTCCTGAGTGGATACCTTCATTAAGAATATCGACTCTGAGAGTACATCCGATGAGTCCTCTCAAAGAGGTTGTAAGCCAAAACTGTTCATAATTTCCTGCTCCCGAATCAAGACAGATAACTAGATCCGGTGAGCCAATTAATTGTTTTTGTTCTTTAACATAAAAAGGAAGGTCCGGTGAACCACTTTCTTCACAAAATTCTATGAGTATGACGGTTCGAGGGTGAGGAATATTTAATTTTTTTAATGCTTTCAATGAACAGACTGAAGCAAAAATAGCATATCCATCATCAGCTCCTCCTCGCCCATATAATTTATCACCATCTAAAATTGGTGTCCATGGGCCCAATCCTTTTTTCCATCCTGTCATTTCAGGTTGTTTATCCAAATGACCATACATAAGAATATCTCCAGGAGTATTACCAGGAATCTCCAAAAGAATCAGGGGAGTTCTGTTTTCACTTTGAAATGAATGTATGTTCCAATCCTCTTCAGCATGAAAATTTACCCAATTCATGGCAAGATTAAGCACTTCTTCCATATGTCCGTTTTGTTTCCAGTTGGAATCAAAGGCAGGCGATTTATTAGGAATTTTTATATATTCAACCAGTTGAGGGACAATTTCCTCCTGCCAGAATTGGTGGATAAATGGATTTATTTCAGTCATTTTCACGAAGGATTTTATATTTTAGAAGTAAAATCTAAACATATCTTTGTGAGAGAAAAAGATGTTACTTTAATAAACTTCATATCGGTTTTTCTAGGCAGGCACTTACATACGAAAGCGTTCCATTTTTGAAAGAGTTATGTATCTTGCTTCCTTTTACACCTGCATAAGATTCAAATGCCTTTCGGAAAAATCCCGGAACGGATTTTTGAATTGCATTTTTCCGTTCTGTTGACATTTTGATCAAGGCTTCAATAATATTTTTTGTGATATCTTGATGTTGTATTATTCTTAGTCCTGAATTATTAAATAGAACAAATAGGTCCTCCAGTGCTGATGTTTCCCTCAGATCACAGAAAAGGAAAACCCCTCCCGGTTTTAATATTCGGAACGTTTCTCCAAGAAATGATTGCATTGAACCATAGCAATGAGAAGACTCAACGTTAATCACCGCATCAAATTGTTCATTATCAAACGGTATATTTTCAGAATCTCCAACTGCAAAATTTATATTATCAATATTATAAATTGAATTACATAATTCCACTGCAGTTTTTGAAATATCAATTCCTGTCATGTGTGCAGGATGTAGATTCTGTGCGATATATGCTGCTCCGCCACCCCGTCCAGAGCCCACTTCCAAGACGGATTTACCTTTTAAGTTTACTAGTGTAGCAATATGATGATATAGTTGAATTGGGAAACGTTCTTTTTCATCTGAGGAGGTCAATTCAGGATGAAACCCATCTTTATCGTATCCATAATTCATAAATCGAAATTCTGGATTTGGTGCCTTCAAAGCGAAAATCGTATACCATTTGTTCCAGAACCATCGTTTTGTTTTGGGTGAAATTGTTATTAAAAAGTAAAAAATTCTATGAATCATTATTTGAAATATATTTTATGAAATGCTGGAATTGTACTAAATCAATCTGGTGAGAATTTTTTATTAATGATTATAACCGCCAGTAAAATACCTAAGGTATTTGCCACTATATCTTTATTACTGAAATATCCATTCGGTTGCTTCATATCATAGGTTTCTTTCATGATTCCAGCACTGAGAGAGCTGACAATAGAACAGGGTAGAGCACCTTGTTCATACATATTCATGTTATTCACTAGAATGTATTGACTGCTTAATGTCCAGAGGAAACTGAATGTGAAATGTTGAACTTTATCAAATGCCAGCCATTTATCTTCGAACTCGCTTGAATCTACCTTAATAGGTTCAGAAATACCTATTGAAACTAGGCATAAAAAAATTGGGGAATAAAATTTAGGTTTCATTTCTTATTGCGTCTGAAATATCTTAAACCTTCCTTACCTGAAAGAACAAATCCAATTCCGAATAAAATCCAGGAAAAACCATAAACACAGGTACCGGACCAGATCCAAACTTTATTGTCTGTCCATAGATACAGGAAGCTGGTTAATGCAATTCCCCCATACCCGATGATAAAACTATACAGAAAAAATATGATTCCTGTTTTAAAATGTTTTTTGTTTGGCATTACAGAAGGAACATAAACAATAATCTGCATATGTTCGAGTAATTACAAATTGCATAAATTCCATTGTAATTTGACTTAATTAAATTTGATTTTTAACCCAATATGATTCGATTATTCATTATTTTTGTATTTCTATATATCATCGGAATAATTGCATACATTATTTACTTCAATCGGAGTGTTATCAGGAAACAATGGAATGAGTTGAAAGAAACTTTTTCAAGTCCTAATTTGAAAAAAAATATCGTTCGGGGATTGATCGCTATTTTACTTAAGTTTTTAAGGAAAAGAATTTTTAAATTTTGAGAGTTTAAAAAGATTAAGGAAACTAATTTATTTCGCTTAATCAAGTTTCTTATCAGTGTAAGGTTTCATTTAGATCTACTAAAAAATGCCATTATGGTTATGGCAGATACGCCCTCATCAGCAGTCGTACTACCCTCAGTGTTTTTCGTCAATCTCAAAAGAGATTGTCATGTCCCAGTACCTAGACTCGAACCTGGAACATACGGATTCTCGGGTCTCTTAAAATAAATTAAAATCGTCTTTAGTAAAATTTCAATATCCAAACCTAAGGATTGATTTTGAACATAGTAACGATCAAATTGATTTTTGTAAGAATGATTCATATGTGAATTTTTTATCTTATCAAGGCTTGATAATCCTGGAGTACAAATCAATTTAGGGTCTTTGGCAGTTAATTTAATCATAGATGATCCAACAAAACTCAGGTCCCCTTTTAATATAGACCAAAATAGTGGTAATTTTTTTATAAATTGATTTTTAGAATGAAAAATAAAAGTAGTAATAATTTTGCTATTTTCTCCCCAAAATATCATTTTTCCTATCGGATATTTTAATAATTTAATAAGTATAACAGGGGAAAGCAGTAAAAGTAAAAAAAAGGAAAAAACAATATCAAATGATCGTTTGGCCACTTTATTAATTCGGTGGTAAAGTGAATAATCAAAATTAATAAATGACAATTCGCCAATTTCCTCAATGGATCCTTTACCGATAATAATATCCTGTTGTCCAGGAATCATCCGGTAGGTAAGATGAAGGTCTTTTGTGTTATCCATTAATGAAACAATTTTATTGTATTTAAGTGTATTATTAGAAAAGATAATTTCTCGAATTTTGTGTGTTTTTATTATCCCTCTAATATTATTGATTGTTCCGAGAAAAGGAACTGGCAATTTCTCCTGTATCTTCCCCATTTTGGAATCAACAAAACCGATGATGTTAAGCCCAAAATTTACACGACCATAAATTTTTTTAACTATCTGAATCCCATCCTTATTTGCACCGATAATTAATGTTTTTTTTGTGAAGAGGATGTTATGCTTATCTTTTATCTGATAGAGATACCCCCTTGACATAATAAAGTGAGTAATGAGACGCCAACCAGGGATAAGCAGGGTCACAATTCCTGTTGCTGTAATCAGGACAAGTCGTGAAAAGGCAAATTGTTTAAAGAAATATGTAAATGCAACAACTACAAAAAAACCAGTCAAAACGGAAAGTACAGCTCTGGAGTAAGAGAGAATATATCGTCCATATAACTGAAAAAAAGTACCCACAACCAACCAGAAAAATATATATACTGTTGGAATTATTCCATGAGAGATATAAAGTGGCTCTAAATTTGAAAACCTAAGAAAAAATGCAACTAAGAAAGCAATGAAAACAACACAGCTATCTATAAAAATTGATAATATCTGAGAGCGCCATTCAGTAATAAATGAAATAATTTTGTGAAACTGTATCCCAAGTTGAATCCCAAAACGGAATAAAATATTCTGATTTTTTGAAAAGTGTTTTTTGTAAAACAATATCATTGCCTTATAGAAAGCATTTATGCTATCATAAGGAGCGAATTTTACGGATTCACCTTTATAATGAAGGATTTGTGTCGATGGAACATAATGTATTTCATGCTCTTTTTGTTTTAAACGATAACATAGGTCCAAGTCTTCTCCAAATAGAAAAAACTGTTCATCAAAACCACCTATTTTATGAAATAATGTTTTACGGATAAACATGCAGGAACCACTTATAGCATCCACGGAGTGTGTTTTATTAGGATCCAAATAAGTTAAATTATATTTCCCCGCCCATTTTGTCTTTGGAAAAATATTTGATAATCCCAATAGTTTTGGTAGTGCAACACTCAAAGTTGGGAAAGAACGTTTACATGTCGGTTGAAGAGTCCCATCTGGGTTTATAATTTTGGGTCCTATCATCCCCACTTCGGAATGTGTACTTAAATAATTTACAAAGGTTGATATTGTATTTTCCTGTATGATTGTATCCGGGTTTAAAATAAATAAATATTCACCTATTGCTATCTCAGAAGCATGATTAACTGCTTTCCCAAAACCGATATTCTTATGGTTCTCAATTAATTTTATTTCTGAAAAATTTTGTTGGATAAGCTGAGATGTTTCATCAAAGGAATTATTATCTATAACGATAATTTCTATTTCGCCAATAAAATCAGAGCGTAATACTGTCTCAATACAATGATTCACATATTGCTTAACATTGTAACTAACAATAATAACTGAAACTGAGTGAGGAGTCATTGAAAAGTCTAGCTATTCATTTTATTGAGGTTATAATGATTTAACGATAACACTATTCAATCGTTCAACGAACCCTGAAGGATCTTCCAACTTAACTCCTTCCTGAATAAGAGCCTGCTCATAGAGTAAAAAAGTAAGATCTTCA
>Ga0208411_1000695_pt1 | contig 24980 bp, 20 predicted proteins | sample ETN01SmetaG_4_FD_185793 | JGI IMG/M metagenome (GOLD analysis project Ga0208411, IMG submission 185793) | Marine microbial and viral communities from oxygen minimum zone, Eastern Pacific Ocean - ETNP2014F12-01SV261 (SPAdes) (version 2) | ecosystem: Environmental > Aquatic > Marine > Oceanic ... | reverse complement strand
ATTTATGAAATATTCGGGTTAACTCCTATTTCATGTCAGTTTTCATTAATTTTCGGTTGAGGATCGTTTGAATGGATCCGTCCAATGAATTATTGCGGTTTAAACCCATCTTTGTTGGCGGTTCAGATTTGGTAAGGGAATCGTCTTGATCAGGTTTGAAGGCAAATTTCAATCAATTTTCGATTCTACAAAGAGGATTGATTTCAGGAAGCCAAAAACTCAGATCATCCCTTAGACCCATGCCTGGACTTCATGATCATGGACGCTATTGGGCTAATAATTGTCAGTTGGTTTGACCTGGATTGGGATATTTTCACTTTCACGGAAGGATCCTGGATCGGTTGCGTCATAATCCGGGTCAATACGAGGATCGAGTTGAGGATGAACGGGAGGCATCCTTGGAATGACGACGAAATTCTCTTGAGCTTCAACCGGAAGTGCTTGACGGACCTGGATTCGGTAGAGGATGAAGAGCATCAGGGTCCCCATCACCGTGCCCAGGTAAATCAGAAACCCTTCGGCACCGAGGTGTTGCATGGATAGACCGAGCAGGAATGGACCAGCGATCGAACCCAGTGCAAAGGTCAGGATCATGTTCCCTGATGCAGCAATCATCTGCTTTGGTCTCAGCCAGTCGAAGATGACAGCCGTGCTCATGGGATAGATGCTGCCGACCACTCCTCCTAGAAAAAGTCCTATGATCCAAATCGGAGTCATGCCCAATTGGGCATTGGATACAGCCCATTGAAGTCCAAGCAATGAAATCAAACCCATGACTTGGACGAGTCCTAATATCTTTCTTCGGTCCCAGGCATCAGAAGCTTTTCCCAAAGGATATTGAAACAAAAGGGATCCGATCACCATCACGGCCATGAAGAATGAAATGTTTTCAACATCCCATCCCAGATTGCTTCCAAAAATCGGTCCCATGCTGATCAGTCCCCCAAACCCCATGCCAGCAGCAAATACCCCGGCAAGACCTACTGGAGAAATGCGAAACAGTTCAGGAATTGAAATCGATTCGAGTTCATAAGATTCAGGTGTCGGAGCAATCGAGAAGGAAACTGGGGCCGCAGATAAGGCGATGGCAATTGCCGAGATGATGAAGATTTGTGAGGGGTCTGGTCCATCCAGATTGACCATTAATAGCCCGATTGCGGAACCACTGTAATGGATGACGAGATAAGTACCCAGGACCCGTCCCCTGTTGCTGGTCGAGGAATTTTCATTGATCCAGCTTTCGACCACCAGATAAGCGGTTGCAGTAAAAAATCCTCCAATGATTCTCAATCCCATCCAGAAGAAAGCATTCATCCATAGTGAATAAGAAAGCACTACCCCGGTGAAAATCGCACAAGACATGACAAAGGTTCGTACATAACCGATGCGTTCAACCAGCTTGCGCCCTATGAGACAGCCAAGGATGAGTCCCACTGCGTTTGCGGACATGGTGATGCCGATCCAGGATTCATCAAATCCAAACTGATTCATCCTCAACGGGAGGGTGATATTATTTAGATTATTTCCTATCGCTAATAGAAGGCAGCTGAAATAAAGCATGCCTAAAATGTTGATCATCTGTTTCATCGCCTAGGCCGAGTTTATTTAGAATCTTTGCATCTGTTGCCATTCAGTTTCAGAATGGGCCATTTCCAGAAACCAATTTACCGTTTTTCAAGAATCCAGGAAAATGATAAAAATTCATGAATTCATTCATTAAATTTATCAATCCATGAAAGGATTCTGCTCAACATCCTGATTTTTTGACGGTTCAACTGAATAACCAGAATTGAAACTTTAAAAACTTGCCTTGAATTTTGCATAAATTTGGAAAGACTTGTGTGGTTGATTGCACCAAGAAGATTCACCTAAGCGAGGGAACCAGTTATGGCCGAACCTGAATTTGATGATGAGATAGAAGAGGAAGAAGACGATGGTTTAGCCGCAGATAACGAAGACGATAACGACGTTGTCTTCGGAAATGGCCCCATCAACCGCCCGGCCATGGTCAAATTTATTAACAAATATCCTGACAGTGCATTGCGTTTTCTCACCCGCCGGGACCTTGACGGACGTCCTGTACGTTCTGATTTTGAGCCGATTTATGAAAAATGGGCGGATCGTGGACTGATGAAAGGACGTGTCAAAAAATACATCCTGACTCTGATGGAGTGGGATGACCTTCCTGACCGTCCCCTGCATGAATTAGTGGGTGACATGAGGAATAAACTGGCAGAAATGAGACTGGCTGGAGAAGCCTGATTGTTTCATCAGGACTTGTTTGCGCTCTAAAAAAAGTTTACCTCAGTCAAAAAGAAGGGGTCGATACAATCCCAGCCTTTTTGTTCCAGATCTGCACAGGATTTGGATTTCCTAATAAAAACTAATGAGGGGCCTCGATCAGGTCAAACAGGAGTTTGGTGGGCGGACTGATTTATTTTGAAATGTTTTTCGCCTGATCTTCAAATTTGAGACTGAGACTATTCATGCAATAGCGCTGTCCAGTTGTATTTCTTGGACCGTCCGGGAAGACATGACCCAGATGACTTTTACACCGCGAGCATTGAACCTCCACCCTGGTCATGCCATATGAACTGTCTTCTTTTTCGATCACAGCATCTTTAAGGGCCTGATCGAAGCTGGGCCATCCGGAACCGGAATCGAATTTTGTATCACTGCTGAACAAAGGTTGCCTGCAGCCTCGGCAGTTGTAGATACCATCTGAATCGTGTTTATTGTATTCTCCGCTCCAGGCTCGTTCCGTTCCTGCTTCTCGGAGGACATGAAATTCTTCCGGATTCAAGTGACTGAAGTCAAAATTCTCTGACATCTATCTTGTCTTGTTTCTTTGTAAGTGAATTTCTGTTTGGTTTGTTGTTTTGTTCTACTTTTGTTTCCTTTTCCCAATATTCAATGATTTCATCACGAAAATGGAGCAGTCCTAACTCGATTTCCTTCTCCATGTCTTGTTCTGCAAGCAACGAATGTGAATCATCCTCATTTTCAAATAAACGATTTTCAATCTTTTCCATGTATTCCTTTAAACATCAACAGACTAATTTCCTCGAATATAAAAACCACACAAGGCCATTGATCAGAATAAACCATAAAGATCTATGGTAATCTGATCACATATTTTTTTTATGAACATCATAATAGCTGGATGGAATAGATTTCTCCATAAATACATGAATTCCCTATAAATATATGTTGAAAAAAAACATTATTTTCCTGCTCAGCTTATTCATCATCGGACCTATCCTTTTAGGAATTGGAATCTGGTTTTATGGAATTTTGAGTCTTCCAAGAACGGAAGGAATCACAGAGATCCGTGGAATTTCTTCTCCGGTGAAAATCATCCGTGATGCCGCAGGCATTCCACACATTTTTGCCTCCACGGACCCTGACGCCTTTTTTGCGTTGGGATATGTACATGCTCAGGACCGACTCTGGCAGATGGAAATGCACCGTCGAATTGGTGCGGGTCGGTTGAGTGAAATCTTTGGTGAAAAAACTCTCAAAACAGATCAATTTTTGAGAACGCTTGGGGTCTATCGTGCAGCATCCAAAGCCTGGGAATACCTGAATCCACGAGTCCAAAGGATGTTTGAGGCCTATGTCCAGGGCATCAACCGTTGGCTTCAGCAGGGACATGTACTGCCTCCGGAATTCAAATTATTGGGTTTCATACCTGATTCGTGGAAACCGATCGACTCATTGGTCTGGGCTAAAATGATGTCCTGGGATCTGGGCGGTGATTACGGTAAGGAACTGCTCCGTGCCCAACTCATACAGGCCCTCGGAGAGGAGCGTGCGGCCTCGATTCTTCCTGAAAACCAAACTGGAGGTTCAGGCTCTCTTGGTTCCTGGATACCAAGTGCGGAAGATTTAGAAAGCATGCTGGCTTTTGAAGATCACCTGCATCAGGAATTGGGCTTTCGTGGTGCCGGGGTCGGCAGCAACAACTGGGTGGTTTCAGGGGAATACACCGAATCCGGATTTCCGATGCTGGCAAATGATCCCCATCTGGCGACGCGCATGCCCTCGATCTGGTATTTTGCCGAGTTGAAAGGGGAAAGCTTTCATTGGTTCGGTTCGACTCTTCCACCACTCCCGGGCTTTGCCATGGGTCACAACGAACACATAGCCTGGGGATTGACCAACCTCGGTCCTGATGTTCAGGATCTTTTTCTTGAGCGAATCCATCCCCAAAACCCGAACCAGTACCTGGCTGACGGACATTGGGTTGATATGAAAATCGTGGAGGAGGAGATTCGCGTCAAAGGTTTTGAGGAACCCATCAGCTGGGCGGCGAGAAGTACCCGTCATGGACCTTTGATCAGTGACGTTCAAAACACTCTTTCGACCGTGGCCTTACGCTGGACTTCCCTGGATGACCGGGATACCACGGTGGAAGCTTTTTTTGATGTAGCCTATTCCAAAAACTGGGATGAGTTCAATCATGCACTCAGAAAGTTCGTTGCTCCAAGCCAGAATTTTGTCTATGCCGACCGTGAGGGTAACATCGGCTACATCAGCCCTGGAAAGATTCCGATACGGAAAAAAGGCAATGGAATGCTTCCAGTTCCGGGTTGGGACAGCAGCTACGACTGGAAAGGCTGGATTCCCTTTGAAGAACTTCCACGAGGATTCAACCCGGAAAAAGGTTTTTTTGCAACGGCCAATCAGAAGGTCGTTGGATCGGATTATCCATACCTGATTGCCAATTCCTGGGAACCTCCCTACCGGGCCAAACGTTTGAATCATCTTTTGGAAGAAGCGATTGATTTAGGAGGAATCAGCCTGGAACAAATGAAGCATATCCAGATTGACCAGATTAGTTTGCAGGCGCTTGAGGTACTTCCGTATTTACGTCGTCTTGAGGGCCGGAACGAATCTGAACATAAAGCACTGATGCTTTTAAAGGAATGGACTGGGGAGCTTTCCAGGGATAGCCGGGCTGCTGTGGTCTATGAAGTCTGGCTTCATCATTTCGAAAGAAAACTGTTCCGTGATGATCTCCGGGATCCGCTCTTTGAACGGATGAACGGGCGGTTTCATCCATTGCTTGTCAAAAATGTACTGGAAATGCCTGAACAGGGCCGTATCTGGTGCGATGATGTCCGTTCCAGCCCCCAGGAAAGCTGCAAAGAGCTGATGCTGGAGGCACTAGGTGAGGCTTTGGAATTCCTGAAGAATGAACTTGGTGAAAACGAAAATGATTGGACCTGGGGCCAACTACACCAAACTCAATACCCACACAATCCCTTCAGCCAGGTGCCTTACCTGAAATTCCTCTTTCACCGGAGCATTGAAAACGGAGGTGACAAATACACACTCAATGTTGCATCACATAAAGCTACGAATCCCTTTGCGCAGACACATCACCCGAGTCTTAGGATGTTGTTGGATTTGAAAAACTGGAACCGTCAGCGCGTCATTCTGGGAACCGGGCAGTCAGGCCATCTTCTGAGTAGTCATTTTGATGATCTGATGAAACCTCATCGTGATGGTCAATATCTGGATGTTTCTTTTGGAAATCCTGAAATGGAAGGAGAAATCCTTATTTTGGAACCCTTGCCCTGAACCCAAACGACCCTGAGGCATTCAAGATTTCATTCACATCGATTGTCTGCTTCTAAAGCTTCACTCGGATCCGAGCTTCAAAAATGGTTTTTCTCCTCTGAGAGTAACGCGGTGCATGATACGACGATGTCCGTGATAATCATTCAATGGGTAATGCTGCATACTTCGGTTGTCCCAAAATGCCAGAGTTCCAGGGGTCCATTTGAACCTGCAGCAGAGTTCTGTACGGACCTGGTGGACGAAGATAAAATCCAGAAGCGCTTTTCCCTCTTTTTCTGAAAGTTCCTGAAAGCCCTGGGTGTGGGCGCGGTTTACAAAAAGTGCTTTTTTCCCGGTTTCCGGATGGGTTATCACGGCAGGATGTTCTGCTTCAAACTGCTCTGCCTGAATCCCGCTGCCTGAATCCTGAATCCGTTCGCTACGAGTGGAAACGATGGCCGGGTTTCCTGCAGTATTGATTGCCGTGAGACCGGATAATAGACGCTGCATCGGTTCCGAGAGGGATTCGAAGGCCAGAATCTGATTCGCAAAAAGCGTGTCTCCTCCATGTTCAGGGACTTCCATAGAATACAACAGGCTGGCCATGGGAGGGATCTTCAGGTAGGTGGTGTCTGAATGCCAAATTCCACCAAAATTGACCTCCTCATGCTCCATCTTGGAAACGACGGTGATGTCCGGGAAACCTTCCAATCCTCTGAGCAGTGGGTATGGCATCGCTTCCCCGAAGTATTCTGCAACATGAAGAAGTTGTTTTGGTTCGAGATTTTGATCTCTAAAGAAAAGCACCCCGTGTTGAAGCCAGACCTCACGGAGTTCATCCACAATCTTTCCTGAAAGCGGAACGGAGAGATCCAACCCCTTGATTTCTGCACCTGCAGCACTAGTGAGTAGAAACGTTTCGAAGTCAGATGAAGGCATCAGATTTTTGCCGGCGTTTTCATGCTTGGGGAAATTAATTCGACCTATCCAAAATCAGGATTTCACGGACAAGATTCAAGTTGGTTGTCTCCAAATGAGAACGACACGTAGATGTGTTTTTGTCATTTCATTATGAAAAGAAACTCTTCTGAATCAAATCATGCAATCCAATGAACCATTTTCTGTCGACTTGCAAGAAATTCTAAGATAGTAGAAATTATTTCTTGTTACACATAATAAAACCAACCAATGATCTAGAGAATAACGTGTATCAGAATTCCTTCAACTGTCTCACTCAACTCGACCTACCAAACGTCGAAGCCCAGTTTTATAAGCTTCCTTCATTGAGGGTGGAAGGATCCACCCCGCTGGAAAAACTACCCTTTTCTATTCGTGTTCTTCTGGAGCAGGCTCTGAGGAACGTAGATGGATTCCAGGTCAATGAGGAAGATGTCAAAGCCCTTGCCTGCTGGAAAGCAGGAGTGAAGTCGGAGCGCGAAATTCCCTTCAAACCCACACGTGTGATCCTTCAGGATTTTACCGGGGTTCCCGCAGTGGTGGATCTGGCGGCGATGCGTTCGGCGATGATCGAACTAGGGGGTAATCCGGATCTGATCAATCCACGGGTTCCAGTTGATTTGATCATTGATCACTCCGTTCAGGTGGACGTTTCAGCAAGCCCTGATGCGGTGCAGAAAAATATGGAAATTGAATTCGAGCGTAACCGGGAACGTTACCAATTCCTGAAATGGGGGCAACAGGCGTTCGAACAATTCGGTGTTTTTCCTCCAGGAGTGGGGATTGTGCATCAGGTTAACTTGGAACATGTGGCCCAGGTGGTTCATTTGCGTGATGGACTTTGCTTTCCTGATACCTTGGTCGGAACCGATTCCCACACGACGATGGTCAATGGACTTGGTGTGATGGGTTGGGGTGTTGGAGGAATCGAGGCCGAATCAGTGATGCTGGGGCAACCGGTTTCCATGCTTATCCCGGATGTGGTTGGTTTCCGGTTGCTTGGTCAATTGCGAGAAGGTGTGACTGCCACCGATCTCGTTCTGCGCGTTGTGGAAATGCTGCGTCAAAAAGGGGTGGTGGAAAAATTCGTTGAATTTTTTGGAACAGGGCTTTCGGGACTTCCCCTGGCGGACCGTGCAACTGTGGCCAACATGGCTCCAGAATATGGAGCAACGATGGGTTTTTTCCCGATCGACTCCGAAACCCTGAATTACCTGAAAAATACAGGAAGGCCGGATGATCTTGTCCAAAGAGTCGAAGTTTATGCGCAGGAACAGGGTTTATTCAGGACCGAGGCAACCCCGGATCCTGAATACAGTGACTTGCTGGAACTGGACCTGAACAGCGTTGAACCTGCCCTTGCAGGGCCGAAACGCCCCCAGGACCGGATCCCCCTGGATGCGATGCAAAGCACCTGGAAGAAAACCCTGCAGGCACCAGTGAAAGAACGTGGATTTGAACTTGAACCATCCCTGCTCGAAACTTCGGTTGAAATGAAGGGAAAATCGGATTCTTCCCTCAAACATGGGTCTGTGGTGATTGCCGCGATTACTTCATGCACGAACACCAGCAATCCATCGGTGATGATGGCCGCAGGATTGTTAGCTAAAAAAGCTGTGGAACGGGGACTCCGGCCTGCAGAATGGGTTAAAACCTCACTTGGCCCGGGCTCAAGGGTGGTGACAGACTACCTTAATGCTGCAGGGTTGACCAAACCTCTGGAAGAACTTGGATTTCATACCGTAGGTTATGGATGCACCACCTGCATTGGAAATTCTGGTCCCTTGGATGATGAAATTGTGACGGCGATCCAGGAAGGCAACCTGGTCACGGCGTCCGTCCTTTCCGGTAACCGTAATTTTGAGGGACGCATCAGCCCACATGTCAAAGCCAATTACCTGGCCAGTCCGCCATTGGTTGTCGCCTATTCGCTGGCAGGAACAGTGGACATCGATCTCAGCAAGGAATCCTTGGGACGTGATTCTCAAGGAAAAGAGGTTTTTCTCAGAGAGATCTGGCCCTCATTCCAAGAGATTGCTTCGGTTCAGGATCAGATCAAGCGCGAAATGTACCAGAAGGAATACGGGAAGCCGGATCAGCATTCTCCACTTTGGGGAACCATCGATTCATCCGCTGGGAGTGAGTATCAGTGGAATGAAGATTCGACCTACATCCAGAATCCTCCATTCTTTCAGGGCATGTCCATGGAACTCAAAGCCCTTGAAGACATCGAGGGTGCCAGGGTGTTGGTCAAAGTAGGAGACTCTGTTACCACCGATCATATTTCTCCAGCAGGAGCGTTTGCAGCGGAGACTCCTGCAGGGAAGTACCTGCAGGAACGAGGGGTCGAAAGAAAGGATTTCAATTCCTACGGATCACGAAGAGGCAATGACCGGATCATGACCCGCGGGACTTTTGCCAACGTCCGTTTACGCAACCAAATGGCACCAGGAACCGAGGGAGGTTTCACCCGCCATCTGGAAAGTGGACAAGAGATGAGCATTTATGAAGCATCCCTGCGCTACAAGGAATCAGGAACTCCATTGATCGTCCTTGCTGGAAAAGAATATGGAACCGGGTCTTCACGTGACTGGGCTGCCAAGGGGACTTTCCTGTTAGGAGTGCGGGTGGTGGTGGCAACAAGTTATGAGCGTATCCACCGTTCGAACCTGGTTGGGATGGGAGTTCTCCCCCTCCAGTTCCTCGATGGAGCAACGCATGAATCCCTGGGACTAAGCGGTGAAGAGACTTATTCGGTGATCGGGCTCAATGATTCTATTCGGCCAGGCCAGCAATTGATGCTGAAAGCTGATGGAAGCGAAATCCCGGTGCTCTGCCGCCTTGATACCCCGGTTGAAATCGAGTATTTCCGCAATGGGGGAATTCTTCATACGGTGCTGCGAAATTTCTTGAGGAATGACTCGTGAGACTAAGGATTTAAAATGGGCGACATCTTGCTGCTGAACCTGGATGGTCAGCCTCTCACGCTCTGGCCTTTAAGCACGATTTCATGGCAGCAGGGAATCAAAGCCCATTTTCTTGGCAAGGTCAAAATCCTGAGATCCTACGACGACTGGATATGTCGTTCACAGCATTTGGCAATGCCCATGCCCAGCGTCGTAATGATGGCTCGTTACCGTCCCCATGCAGGCAAAGTCAATTTCACCCGCCGTAACATCTACCTCCGGGACAGTTTCAGATGTCAGTATTGCCTCAAAATTCTCAGTCCAGAACAGTTGACCATCGATCACGTGATTCCTAAAAGCAGGGGCGGTGGAACCCAGTGGGACAATGTGGTTGCGGCATGTCATCGGTGCAACCTGAAGAAGGGGGCAAACATCGAAAAACCAGTCAAAAAACCTTTTGAACCGAACTACTGGAAGATGGTTGAACTGGCAAAGTCCCTTCCATTGAGGATTCCGGATCCGCAATGGCAGGATTACCTCCAATGGCCGGAAAACCTGATTCAAATTGTCAAAGCCAAGGCAGCCTAACCTTCCCGACCTTCGAAATCCCGCATAAAATCTGCTAGTGCCTGGACTCCTTCAAGGGGCATGGAATTGTAGATCGAAGCACGAATACCTCCCACATCACGATGCCCTTTGAGGGCATAAAGCCCTTCCTTCAAGGACTGTTCAAGAAAATTGTTTTCCTTTTTGTCATCTGGAAGATGAAAGGTGACGTTGCAGATCGATCGGTCTCCTGGGTTTGCCACTGCATGGTAGAATTCTGATCCATCCAGAACTTCGTAGAGCAGCTGAGATTTTTCCTGGTTCCTCTGCTCCATAACAGCCACCCCGCCCTGTTTTTCCATCCAACGTAACATTTTCAAAGTCACATAAATCGAAAAGACGCTGGTGGTGTTCGCCAGCGAACGTTGTTCATCGGCAAGCTGGTAATCCAAAAGTTTGGGGGTCTGCGGCAAAGCCAGGCCCAACAAATCCTTGCGTATCAGGACCAGTGCTAATCCTGAGGGACCCAGATTTTTCTGAAGCCCCGCATATACCAATCCAAACCGGGAGTAGTCCACTTTTCGTGAGAGGATATCAGAAGTCGAATCACTGACGAGAGGAATCTCTCCGGTTTCGGGATATTTTTGCCATTGGGTGCCGTAGAGGGTGTTGTTTGAGGTCAGGTGGACATAACTCGTTTCAGGGTTCAAAGTTCCTTGCCATGCGGGGATTTTTCTGTAATCAAAGGATTTTCCATCGACAGCAATTTCGGTACTTCCAAACTTGCGGGCCTCCTTTTCGGCGAGTACCCCCCATTTTCCGGTAATGAGGTAGACGGCAGTTTGTCTTTCTTTTCGGGCGATCAAATTCAATGGAACCGCCGAGAACTGCATCTGAGCTCCGCCGTGCATGAAAAACAGGGCATGACTCGACCCCAGACCGCTCAGTCTGCGGAAAAGTTCTTCGGTTTCTTCAAGGATTTCCAGAAATGGCGGGGCACGGTGACTGATTTCAATGATGGATGCACCATGGCCTTGGTAATCGAGCATTTCCTGCTGAACTTCTTCCAACACTTCAGTGGGAAGCATCGCAGGACCGGCACCGAAATTATAAACTCTTTGACTCATCAGCTTTTCCTAGAGTGTTTGTTAGTTGTCTTCTGCCAGCCATTCATCCAACAGACGACGGGCGATGGAATCCTTGCGGGGCATTCGAAAATCCTCGTTTTCTGGTGATTGTTTCAGTTCTTTCCGCGAGAACCACCTTGCCGATTCCAGTTCCTCGGTGTTTACCGTAAGCGATTGTCCTGGTGTTGCTATACTGCGAAAACCAAGCATCAAGGAGGATGGAAACGGCCAGGGTTGTGAAGATTCATACTGCGGATGTTCCACGTCGATTCCTACCTCTTCCTTCACTTCCCGGATGACCGTGTCTTCGAGGCTTTCTCCGGGCTCTACAAAGCCGGCAAGGATCGAATGCATCCCGGGAGGCCAACGTTGCTGTCTTCCCAGAACAACATGGTCTCCGTCATGGACGAGCATGATGACGGCAGGATCGGTTCTCGGGAACTGGGGAAATCCACAGGAAGGGTTGAGGCATTTTTTTTGATGTCCTGCATCGAGCACCTGGGTCGCTTCACCGCAGCGTGGGCAGAAGCGGCTGGAACGGTGCCAATGACACATTCCTCGGGCGTAAGCCAGCAAGGCTCCTTCTTCCAGAGGGAGCAGGCCGGCCAGCGTTCGAAGGTCTTCGAATCTTCCATCTTCATGAACCGGAGGTGTCTCCAGTTCTGAACAGTCGTAGGTGAAGAAGGCTTCACCGTTGAGCATTCCGAGGAAAATGCACTCCTGAGGATCGACTGGAGAATTCTCGGATAGACGGGGGAAAAGTGCTTCACAGATTTCACCGTTACGGACCAGATTCTTTTCCTGCCAGAGAGGGATGCAACAACTTTCTCCGGAACGGAGTTTGTTCCGAAGCCAGTCTGTTTCTCTGCGCAGGTGGGCGGCACGATCGAGCCTGATGCTGGAATAGGTGTTCATGAGGAAGGGTTCTGCAATCAGGAACGAGGCCTGAGCACGAGGGTGGCTTTGACGCTTTCTTTATGGTTATCGCGAATGTAATCCAGCGTGATTACCTCTCCTGCTTTGCGGGTTTCAATCTGGGCAGCGAGTTCTTCCATGGTTCTTACCGGTTGATTATTGACGTGGGTCAGAATATCCCCACCCCATGGGACCTGATAACGTCCCACGACAATCTGTCGGGTTGCTCCACGCAAACCCGCTTTGGCTGCAGTGGCTCCTCTCACCACGCGGGAGATCAGCATACCTTCGGGGATGTCGAGCCCCAGCCTGCGGAGGTAGACGGTTGGAATCGGTTCAACCCCGAGCCAGGGTCTTCGCACGTATCCGTATTTGAGCAGGTCCGGGATGATACGCTTCGCAGTGTTACCCGGCACCGCAAACCCGATGCCCACGCTGCCTCCTGCTCCAATGATGGCGGTGTTGATGCCAATCACCTTGCCTTCTGAATCCAGCAGTGGTCCTCCGGAGTTTCCGGGGTTGATGGCTGCGTCGGTTTGGATCACACCTTCGATCTTCCTCCCGTTTCGAGCTTCGATGGTTCTTCCGAGTGCGCTGATGATGCCCGTGGTCAAGGTCAGTCTCAGGCCGAAGGGATTCCCCAGTGCAAGAACCTTCTGGCCCACCACGATATCGCTGGAATCGGCAAAACGGAGCACGCTGTAGAGGCCGCTTGGAGCCTCGATATGGACCACTGCAAGATCGCTGTTGGGATCCGTTCCAATCAGTTTGCCAGGCCATTGACTGTTGTCAGAAAGGGTGACGATCAGTTTGCTTGCATTCTCCACCACATGAAAATTGGTGAGGATCATGCCGGAATCATTGATCAAAAAACCAGTGCCTGAACCCGACTCGCTGGGAACGGGTCGGTAGAAAAAATCATAGTTGACTCCGATGTTGCTGATGTTGACCACCGCCGTGCTTTTTTGCTGGTAGATGCGGATGTTTTCTTTCTCTTCTTCAGAAAATCGTGAAACCCCGAAAACGATTCCTGGAAGGCTGGTCAACAAAAGCAGAAGAAGTATCAGGAAATTTTTTTGAATATTTGGAAGGAGGTTGTTTCTTTGACTCATAAAACCTCAAATGGTTGGTTGGTTTGAAACGGCATCGTCAATTCTAGCCGAGTTCTACCCATTTATACAGAACCAGCTTGGAGGCAGATTCCTGGATTTCTATCGCTCAAGTCTTCAGGATGTTAACATATTTGGTTGTATTCAAGGCTGGAGCGGAAACCCGTGAAGTCCAAAAACCTGATGCGAAACGTTCCCTGATGAAGGTTCCTTCTTTCAAAGAAAAATTTCCCGTTTTAGCACTCACCATGGGCGACCCCAATGGAATTGGTGCGGAAGTCATGCTAAGAGCCCTGGATCACCTTTCTCCGATCAAAGCTTGGCAGCCACTGATTTTTGGTGATTTACAGGTCCTGGAAGAAGTCCGGAAACGGCTCCAGCTTGACTTGGTGTTTTCCAGGATAGATCTGGACGAATGGAGCAAGTCCCGGAAAGACCAAAATTCCCGTATTCCTGTTTTGGATCTTGGTCAGCAGTCCCTCAATGATTGGGAGCCAGGGACATGCAGTAGTTGGGGCGGGGATTCTGCATTCCGGTTTTTAAATAAGGCGATTCAATGGACTCTTGAAGGACGTATCGATGCGATTGTAACGGCCCCCCTGAACAAGGAAGCACTCAAAAAAGCCGGTCATGATTTCCCCGGGCATACCGATATTCTCGCAGAGGTGACAGGACGGAGTAGGGCCTGGATGATGCTTGAATGTGCCGGGTTGCGTTCGGTGATGGTCACCCTCCACATCAGCCTACGAGAAGTGCTGGAACAGATTTCCCGGCCCATGATCCTGGAAACCATCGAAGTTGCTCATCAGGCGCTTTTGCAGATGGGGTTGGAAAATCCAAGGATAGGGGTCGCGGGGCTCAATCCTCATGCTGGGGAAAACGGCCTGTTTGGGGACGAGGAAAGGCTGCAGATCACACCAGCAATCGAGGACGCCCTCCAAAAAGGTATCCAAGCCTCTGGGCCATTTTCACCCGATACCATCTTTCTGCGTCACCGTTCGGGAGAATTCGATGTGGTGGTGGCCATGTACCATGACCAGGCTCTCGTTCCTCTCAAGTTGATGGGATTCGGCAAATCGGTGAACATCACCCTTGGACTGCCTTTGATCAGGACTTCGGTGGATCATGGTACTGCTTTTGACCGAGCAGCATCCTTCAATTCGGATCCTTCTTCGATGGAAGCCGCAATCAAGGCGGCCATTCGACTCTATGGAAGCTCAACCGTTGTGGCTGACCCGGATTGATTCTGGATTTGTTTTTTCGTTGGGAGGTGGGAGGACCTTCTGAATCATCATCGTTTTTTGAGCAATATCCCTAAAGATCGGTGCGGCGACCACTCCGCCATAATATGATTTTCTTGGATTCCGGATCAATACCAGGATGCTGATCTGTGGATCGTTAGCCGGGACAAAACCTCCGAAGGAAGCAACATACTGGGTTTTTGAGTAACGTCCCAGTCTGGGGTCATAAACCTGGCTGGTGCCGGTCTTCCCTGCCACCTCATATCCCTCGATAGCAGCTCTTCGGGCCGTTCCTCCTTTTTCGGTGACAGAGATCATGAACTTTCGGACCAAATCTGAAACCTGAGGTTCAATCACCGTTTCAGGTATTTTTGGACCAAATTGGTATGGGGTCTTCTGTCCGGGTTGAATCAATTCGCTCAATTTCTTTCCTGTCGAATCGATGGCATGTTCCACGGTATAGGGAGTGATCAGCTTTCCCTGGTTGGCAAAGACATTGATCGCCATCAGCATCTGCAATGGTGAAGCCAGAATGCCCTGGCCAAAGGAAATGCTGGCATGGTCCACAGAAGTCCATTTTTTTGCTGGAAGCAGTTTTCCTGAAGCTTCAGCCGCCAATCCCGAACCAGGCTTCGAGCCGAATCCGAAGCGTCGGATGTAATCCTGAAAAACATGGGGCGTCAGCCTCATTCCAATTTTTGCCGCACAGATGTTCGATGATTTCTTGAGTACTTCCAACAGGCTTAGCTGCTGGTGTTTTTTAACATCCCTGATACGGTGTCCGCCGACTTTGTACTCTCCGTTTTCACAATCGAAGTTTTGGTCTACTGAAACGAGTCCTTCGCTCAAAGCTGCGGAAAGGGTGATGACCTTGAAGGTCGATCCGGGTTCATATCCTGAGGTCACTGCCCGATTCAGGAAATGAGCACGGCTGAACTGGCGGTATCGATTCGGATCAAATCCTGGATAACTGGCAACCGCAAGGATGGCTCCGCTTGCGGAATCCATCACGATGGCAGTTCCCCGATCGGCCTGAGCTTCAATCACGCCCTGGGCGAGGTGTTTTTCCGTCAGATGCTGGATCCTGCTGTCGAGGGTCAATTGGAGTGAAAACTGTTCCGGGGGTCTTTCCGGATATCCTTTGAGTGGAACGGTTCGGTAGGTTCCTTCCTTTTCGACGATGTAACCCTGTGGCTTTCCTTTTAGCAGCGGTTCGTATTCGTATTCCAAACCTTCCAAGCCTTGGGAATCGATGCCAGTAAAACCCAGCATCTGTCCTCCTGCATTGCGCTGGGGGTAATAACGCCGGTATTCTTCAACGAACCCGGTCCCCTTCGGCATAAGCTTTTCCAACGCTTTGGCTTGTTCCGGGTCGATCTGTCTCTTGAGCCAGATGAAAGAGCGTTTGCTGGTAAGTCTGCGTTTCAGTTTATGATAGGAGATGCCCAGATGTGGAGAAAGAACACGTGCTGTTTCAGGAACCGATTCGATCACCCTGGGGTTTGCGTAGAGGGACTTGACCGGTATCGAAACGGCAAGGATACGGCCTTTTTGGTCGGTGATCCTGCCGCGCTTGGGCTCCAGCACAACAGTTCGCTGATGCTGTGACTGAGCAAGTTTTTCTAAGCGTGCTCCTTCCAGAACCTGAAGTTGAAAACTTCTTCCGAGGGCGATCAACAATGACAGTGCCACCAGTCCAACGATCGTCAACAACCGGATCTTGAAACTGTATATCATTCTGGAATTTCGCTCACTTGGTTCAAGCTCACAAACCGTGGTGGATGTTCAGGAGGCTGGAGTTGCATGAGTCCTGAAGCCAGGCGTTCCAACCTTTTGGGACGGGTCAGGTAGTCGATTTCGACTTCGAGCAATTCAATCTGATAGACCTGGGCAGCATGTTGTTTCGTCAGCAGGTCCAAATCCGTCGCGATTCCGCGGTAATTCATCCACTGCCAGAGATAAAATAAACATCCCATGGTGATCAGAAAGCCGAGCAGCATCATCGTGTAAAAAGACTGCATCCCATCCCAGAGAACGGCTGGGATGTATTTCCAGCGAAACTGGCCGCTCAGAGAGCTGGCGCGGTTCGGGAAAAAAGTCTGCTCCATCTTATAGGACTTGAAGGGGATGTTCTTTGATGAGAAGCTTTCACTGCTCAAATTAATCAGTTCTTTTTCTATTTTCTGCAACAAACGGTCCAAACGTTTTCTTTCCCATAATTTCGAAGGATCGTAGGTACTTAATCTGATTAAGAAGGATAGACTGAAAAACTTATGTAAGAGATATGTTTTTGGATTAATATTTAATATTTATATTAATTATTAATATTTAATTAATAAGGATTATTTTGATATTAAGTTTAGCAATATTAATTATATTATCTTTGATCTTTTCAAGGCTATTTGAAAAGATGCAATTACCAGGTTTGATAGGGATGCTAATTGCTGGTATTTTAATAGGGGATTCCAGTGGAGATTACTTTTATCATATATTAAATAATAACGAATATAATATATTAAAATGGGTTTTTGTGAATGAAAAAGTTTTTCAATTCTCACCTGAATTTAGAAATTTATGTTTGATCATTATACTTTTTAGAGCAGGTTTAGGAATTGACCGTGACAATTTAAAAAAAATTGGTTACCCAGCTTTGAAAATGAGTATAATACCGGGTCTTTTTGAAGCCTCGATTATTATGTATAGTGCTCATATAATTTTGAATTTACCAATAATAGAAACTAGCCTTTTAGCATTTGTAATTGCAGCTGTATCTCCTGCTGTGATCGTGCCTGCCATGCTAAATCTTAAAGAAAAAGGTATAGGGAATAAAAAAGATGTCCCAACACTAGTGTTAGCTAGTGCGTCGATTGATGACCTTGTTGCGATCAGTCTGTTTGGTGTGTGTCTTTCATTAAATTTAAATTCTGCAGGAAATTCTTATGATTGGGTTGTGATTAAAATACCTTCCATGATAATCTCTGGAATTTTATTTGGTTATTTAATCGGGTTATTTTTTATAAAAATAAATAATTTGATCAATCTGTCTGTCGTATATAAATTCATCACATTATTAGTTACGGGAATTTTTTTATGTCATTTTGAAAAAATTTCTCCATTTCCATTTTCATCATTACTTTCGATTATTACAATAGCCTATATTATAAATGATAAAGATAAATTATTATCTAGCGAATTATCAAAAAAGTTTAATAATTTATGGAAATTTTCAGAATTGCTGCTTTTTTCATTAATTGGCGCAGAAGTTGATGTTACTTTGGCATTTGAGATAGGACTATTAGGATTGTTAATCTTTTTATTAGGATTATTTGGAAGAAGTATAGGAGTGTGGATATCTTTAGTTGGGTCAATTTTAAATAAACGCGAGAAATTATTTTGTGTAATGGCATTTTTACCTAAAGCAACTGTTCAAGCTGCTATAGGTGGAACCGCGCTTGCGGTTGGAATTGCTTCTGGAGGATTAATTTTATCAATGGCAGTTTTAAGCATCTTAGTAACTGCCCCACTGGGTTCGATAGCAATAAAAATATGGGCAGAAAAGCTTCTTCAGGAAGATGACGATGTGTGAAAAAAAGCCCTAACCTTTTTTCTGTCTGGGACTCTGTTATTTGGGGGTTCAGGCTGTGAGATGGTGATCAGGCGGCTTTCTCGATCGAGATCCGGCAGGCTTCTCCGTTGAGATCCCAGTCTTCACCCTCCAGATTCGATTCACTGCTGAGGGTATTGGTCAATGTTTCTGTACGGATGAAATCCGAATGGGTTTCAAGGGAAGTCTCGAGTGCCTTGGAACCGTGGTAACGGGTGACGATCCGGTCCATCACATCCAGGTTCTTTTCCTTTCTCATATTCTGCACTTTGTTGACAAATTCACGTGCAAGTCCTTCCTTCAACAGATCCGCTGTGATTTCCGTATCGAGTGCCACGGTAAGCAGGTTGTCCGTTTCCACCAGCAGTCCCTCCTTCTGGCTGCGTTGGATCAGGATTTCTTCTATTTCGAATCGAATCCCTTCTCCTTCAACTTCGAGTTCGACGTTACCCTGCTGTTGGTAAAGGCGGATCTGCTCAGGATTCATGGCAGCAATGGCCTGGGAGACGGCTTTCATTTTTTTCCCCATCCGGCGTCCGAGGAGTTTGAAATTGGCCTTCGCACTCAATTGAACCAGGTCCTTCTCATCCCGTGAGATTTCAACGGATTTGACGTTCAGTTCATCGATGATCAATTCGTCGAGATCTTCCAGAATCCTCTGGGCTTCCGGGGTGGCAGTGATGAGGGTGATCGTCTGCAAAGGCTGGCGGATTTTGAGTTGATGCTTGGCTCTGAGCGCACGGCCCATGGTCACTGCAGAAAGCACCAGATCCATACGCTGTTCAAGTTCCGGATCCTGTTTCATCTGCCCTTCCTTTTCCGGAAAGAGGGCAAGGTGAACGCTTTCCGGATCGCCCTTCAGTTTCAGCGTCCTGTGGATGCCGTCGGCAATGAAAGGGACAAAGGGGGCAATCACCCTGCTGAGGTTTCGCAAAACCTGAAACAACGTGGCATAGGCTTCCAGTTTGTCGGAACCCTGTCCTGCTTTCCAGAATCTCCTGCGGCTCCGCCGGATGTACCAGTTGGTGAGCAGATCGATGAATCCGACGAATGGGGCCACCGAGCGGTTGAGGTCATAGAGGTCCATCTGGGTCCGGACCTCATCGATCAGTCCAACCAGTTTGGAAAGAATCCAGAGATCCAGAGGGTTATTTCGGGAGATTTCAAGATTTTCAGGTGTTGGTTCCCATCCGTCGATCCTGGCGTAAGTGGTCAAAAAAGCGAGGGCATTCCAGAGTGGAAGCAATAAGGTCCGCGTCGTCTCGATCAACCCCTTTTCTGAAAATCGCAGATCCTCCCCGCGAACCGCAGGGCTGTTGAGCATATAAAGACGGATCGCATCGGCTCCGTACTGGTCGAGCATCTTTGTCGGGTCCGGGTAGTTTTTCAACCGTTTGCTCATCTTCTTGCCGTCTTCAGCAAGGATCAACCCGTTGACAACACAGTTGTGGAAAGCGGGTTTGTCAAAAAGAGCCTGGGCAATGACCACCAGGGTGTAGAACCAGCCACGGGTCTGGTCAAGTCCTTCGCAGATGAAGTTTGCAGGAAAATTCGCTTCGAAGAGTTCTTTGTTCTCGAACGGATAATGCTGTTGGCCATAGGGCATGGAGCCTGATTCAAACCAGCAGTCGAGCACCTCCGTCACACGGTGGTAGGTCTTGCCCTGGTGTTCGAACACCAGCTCGTCCACATGCTGTTTGTGGAGGTCTGGAACTTTTGAGCCCGAAGCCTTTTCGAGTTCTTCAACGCTGCCGAAGCAGAGGGTCTCACCCTCCTCATTTTTCCAGATCGGCAAAGGCGTACCCCAGAAACGGTTTCGGCTGATGGCCCAGTCTCTGGCATTTTCAAGCCACTTGCCGAAACGCCCATCGCGGATGTGTCCAGGCACCCAATGCACTTTCCGGTTGTGCTCCACCATGCGTTCCCGAAAGGATTCGACGTTGACGAACCAGGTGGAAATCGGTTTGTAAATCAGCGGGGTGTCGGTACGCCAGCAGAAGGGATAGCTGTGTTCGATCGTTTCCTGGCGGAACATCAATCCCTTTTCCTTGAGTTTCTGGGAAATCGGACGGTTGGCCTCGATGACATTCAATCCTGAAAGGAAATCCATGTCCTCCTGGAAATTTCCTTCCTCGTTGACCGGGTCGAAAATCGGAATACCTTCACGGTTGAAAATCCGTACATCGTCTTCTCCGAAGCAGGCCAGGTGGACGAGTCCGGTTCCGCTTTCGTCACTGACGTAGTCGTCGTTGTAGATTTTCCAGGCATTTTCCGAGGGTTTGTTTTTTTGGGCAAAGTCGAAAAGAGGTTCGTAACGTCGGCCTTTGAGCTCAGTCCCCTTCATCCTTTCTTCGATTTCATAACTTCCTTCTTCGAAATAAGTCTCCACCCGGCTTGCCACCAACAGGTAGCGCTCACCGGTTTCTTTGAGGCACAGCCGGACGTATTCCAACTTTGGTCCTGCACAGAGGGCCATGTTCGAAGGCAGGGTCCAGGGGGTGGTGGTCCATGCAAGGATGTAGGTGTTTTCTGCATCAAGCATCCGGAACCGAAGTGTGACTGAGGGATCCTGGGTATCTTTATAATTCAGATTCGCTTCAAAGTTCGATAGCGGGGTCGCGACCCTCCAGGAATACGGAACAACCTTCACTCCTTCATAGATCAATCCTTTGTCCCAGAGTTGTTTGAAAACCCACCAGACCGACTCCATGAAATCACGGTCCATGGTCTTATAGTCGTTTTCAAAATCCACCCAACGGGCCATACGGTCCACGGTTTCCCTCCATTCCGAGGTGTAGCGCAGCACGATCGAACGGCATGCTTCGTTGAAATTTCCCACTCCGAATTCACGGATGTCTTCGGCACCATTCAGCTTCAGGTCCTGTTCGACTTCATATTCCACCGGCAGTCCGTGGGTGTCCCAGCCAAAACGCCGTTCCACCTTGAAGTTGCGCATCGTTTTGTAACGGGGGATGACGTCCTTGATGGTCCCCGCCAACAGATGCCCATAATGGGGAAGCCCTGTGGCAAAGGGCGGACCGTCATAAAAGATGAAGGGCCGATCTTCAGGCCGCTGGTCGATGGATTTTTGGAAGATCTGCTCCTCACGCCAGAATTGGAGGATCTCTCTTTCAAGATCAGGAAACTGGATTTTGTTTGAAACTTCTTGCATTAATGCCCGGAAGGGAAGAGTGAATGAAACGGATGAAACTGGAAGGTCAGTATTTTCCGAATAGAATAATTATGGGCTACACGGAAAATGGAAACTGGATTAAATTAATAGGAATCAGTATTCCTGGTAAGGATGAATGAACATTGGATGATCCCTATTTTATAGCAGTATCCCAGAGTGCATACAAGTGACGGGGTTGGGAGAAGTCCATCAAATCTTAGAACCTGAATCAAAAGAGGAAGCATGAAAATCCATAGTGGAAGCTGCCTTTGCAAAGGTGTTCATTTTAAGATCGAGGGTGAACTGCGTCCGGTGCTTTATTGTCACTGCAGTCAGTGCCTGAAAACTCACGGTCATTTTTCTGCCTTTACCGCTGCGGGGAAGGGGAAGATCGAATGGCTGAACCAAGAGACTCTGCGCTGGTTTGATTCTTCCGAAGAGGCCCGGCGTGGATTCTGTGGAAACTGTGGTGCCAGTCTCTTTTATGAATTGAAAAACGGCGAACGGATGAGCATCTCCGCAGGCTGCATCGACCGTCCGACCGGCCTTCATGGGGCGGGACACATATATTTCGAAAACCATTCGGACTATTACGAAATGCTCGATCAGCTTCCGAAATTCAGGGAGAACTCGAGCGAAGATTTCCTCGACTGGAACCCCTGACTTTCATCCTTCCATGGCCCCTTCATGCATTCTTGAAAACGGGATCAAGCTGGAGCATCCGAATCCGCCTTCCGGGTTGAGGTGGTGGCTCCAGCAAATGATTCCCTCGGTTTGTCACGGTTGCCGCAAAATCCTTGGAGTCAAGGCCTTTGATGATCCGGCTTTCCCATTCCTCTGCACGGAATGCCTGAAGCAGCTGCCCTGGTTCGACCCGGAGGGCCGATGCTCCCGATGTGGGATGGAACAGGAAACTGGGATGCAAAAAGCTTGTGGCCATGGTGTTTCACGTCAGTGGCATTTGGATCAGCTTCGCTGCGGGTTCGTCTACGGCGGGATGCTCCAGGACTGGATCCTGGCCTTCAAGTTCGGAGGCCGGCAATCCCTTTCCTTCCTGTTGGGAAGGCTTTTTGCCCTGAGTCTGATGGGCCAGAAAACGGAGAATGATTACGATTGCATGGTCCCGATTCCCCTCCACAATAAACGACTCAAGTCACGAGGATTCAACCAGTCCCTGCTGTTAGCTCATCATTTGCTCCGTAACCTGAAAAGGCATTCCTCTCTGCTTAAACCCAGGCTGTTGCGCCGGGTGCGCGCTACCACTCCACAAACCGAACTGCCCTACCCCGAACGGCTTAAAAATCCGGATGATGCCTTTGCCGTGAAGGAATCCCTGCCAAAGGGAGAAGTCCTGCTTGTCGATGATGTGATGACCACCGGGTCGACCCTCAACGCCGCCGCCAGAACCCTCAAAGCGGCAGGCGCGGAACGTGTCTCCGCCTGGGTTCTCTGCAGGACTCTTTTTGAGAAAACTTGAAAGGATTTTCAATTCATGATCTTTTGATGAGAAATTTTCAGATCCTCATGCGCTTGTCATCTCCGGATCACAAAGCTATGTTTTGGTCATTCTTAAGAGATTCTGAAACAACCATTTAATAAAATTTTTTCCCGATGATCCCGAATTTAGAAATCCCGATTGCCGGAGGATTGGACGTTCCTCTTCCAAAAATGGCGCTGGTGCGTCAGCGTTTCGATGACAGCAAACTCAGTGATGTGGGGCAAGCGGTTCGGGCGCAGATGCAGCGGTCCGATGTTCAGGAACAAGTCAGGCCCGGGATGAAGGTTGCCATTGGGGCAGGCAGTCGCGGGATCGCCAACATTGCCGAGGCGGTCAAGGCGACCGTGCAGGGACTCAAACAAATGGGTGCGGAACCTTTCATCTTTCCGGCGATGGGCAGCCATGGTGGTGCAACAGCCGAAGGTCAGCAGGCCTTAATCGAAAGTTTCGGCATCTGTGAAGATTATGTCGGCGCCCCGATCCGGGCCTCGATGGAGACGGTTCAGGTTTCGGAACTCGATGATGGAACCCCCCTTCACATCGACCGGATTGCCAGTGAAGCCGACGGCATCGTCCTCATCAACCGTATCAAACCCCACACCACTTTCCGGGGACGGATCGAAAGCGGGGTCGTCAAGATGGTCGTCATCGGCATGGGCAAGATCCAGGGCGCGACTTTGATGCACTGGCAGGGGATGGACCGTTTTCCCGAGGTCCTCCCTGATGCTGCGACACGGATCATGGCCAAGGTGCCTTTTCTCTTCGGTATCGGCATGATCGAAAATGCCTACGACCAGACGGCTTATGTCGAAGCCCTGCTTCCGGAAACGCTGATTGAGCGTGAAATGGAACTCCTGGAAATTGCCAAAAAGCGCATGGGCCGCCTGCTTTTCAGCAATATCGATGTGCTCGTCATCGACCAGATGGGCAAGGAAATCTCGGGTGCCGGGTTTGATCCCAACATCTCCGGACGGAACAACCGCGGGGTCGAAGGTTTCGGAGACCCGAAGGTGCAGAAAATCGTCGTCCTCTCCCTCTCTGAAAAAACCAAGGGCAACGCTACCGGCTTGGGAGTGGCCGATGTCATCACACGCAGGCTTTATGACGCCATCGATTATTCCTCGACCTATGCCAACATCATCACCTCCTGCTACCTCGACGGAGCCCTGGTGCCGATCCCCATGGCCAGCGACCGTGAGGCGATCCAACTGGCCGTCAAAACCCTCGTCCGCGTCTTCCGGGGAAAGGCCCGCATCGTCCGCATCCGCGACACACTCAGCATCGAAACCATCTCGGTCTCCGAGCCGATGCTCCCGGAAGTCGAAAACCATCCCGAACTCTCCATCCTAGAAAATCCCGAACCCTTCTGTTTTCAGCAAAATGGGTTTCTGCCTCCCATGTTTTGAAAAAATACCCGGCAAAAACTAAATTTTTTTCAAAGGTTTTTACCACTTTATACCCCAAAATATTAGTTTTTCGGAAAAAACGGAAAAAATAAATCAATCCTTTTGATTTTATTGATGAAAAATCAATTTCACTATTTACCTGAATTTCCATGCTTTTTTCTTGACAAGATTCCATTAGTTGAAGGAAAATTGCATTCATGTGTATCCAAGCAAAAGGCTTAAGCATGAAGGCAAAGCTCGGACGACTCCTCACAACGATACTATCCCTTCTCATCCTCTATTCCTGCATGTCCCAGGAACAGCAGGAGCAGGTGCTTCAGAACAGTGAGCCACAAGCAGTGGATGTCACCGTCACCGTTGGTGGTGATTCACGTGCTGAACGCTTCCTCGGTACCTTCGATGAGATCTCCAGACTCTCCCTCGACATCGACCGCAACTACGGCAACAAGCGTGTTCAAACAGACTTTCCCTTAGTCAATGATGGCTCCAAGTGGACAGGGACTATCAACAACCTGATCGTTGGGTTTGACTACACCATCACAGGGCATGCTTACAAAAACGATAATGTTTCAGACAATACCAGCTTTCTGGAAATCTTCAGAGGTGACACTCAACACACCGTCACCGAAGGAACCAATTCACTCAATCTTAGACTCTCCCCTCTCCTGGATGATCGTGAACTGACCGTCCCACGCATCACCCGAATCAATCGTCCATTTCAGATGTTGGCTTCCACGAGTGACAACATCACCGTTGCAGTGGATACGGTTAAAAAGGATGGTTCATCAGCTATAGATGCCACATTGAGCTACCGATTCAGGTCAGTCGATAACGACTCACTCCCATTAGATAACATCACAGGAGGTAGCTTCACCCCTGCTTCAGGAGATGTCACCAAGTCAGGCTCATCCTACCCAGACATCTCAACCACTTA
>Ga0208411_1000694_pt1 | contig 25010 bp, 20 predicted proteins | sample ETN01SmetaG_4_FD_185793 | JGI IMG/M metagenome (GOLD analysis project Ga0208411, IMG submission 185793) | Marine microbial and viral communities from oxygen minimum zone, Eastern Pacific Ocean - ETNP2014F12-01SV261 (SPAdes) (version 2) | ecosystem: Environmental > Aquatic > Marine > Oceanic ... | reverse complement strand
ATAGACTGTAACTGAGTCAGCCTTTAAGCCGGCAGAAGAAAGAATAGTGATGAATAAGACAGACAAAGCCAATCGTCGCATGACACTTAATTTATTCAGCATTATCATCAGAAAGCAATATCCATTTGAAATCCGCTCTTGACTTCAGGCTGAGACCATACTCCAGTATAGCGCGAAAATTCCCACGTACTCCTGACCCGAAAAGATAAAGCAGCTCCGAAACGAGTCTTTATTTTTATAATTAAACCAACCGATTGTCCAGTTCCGTAAAACATTTGACTTCGCATCTCACCGGGTAGATTCACATCCCACACGTAAATCCGTGCATTGTAATCATCTATGACAAATCCCGCCCAATGCAGAAGAATTGTGTTTCCGTTCAAGCGATGATGGAACTTAACTGAAATTCCGTAACCGTAGGCACTGTTATCTTTACTGTTTGTCGCAGATTGGTCTGCTTGAAGCTGCATTTTCGTATTCTTGCCGAACTTGAGAGTGGATTTTAGACGCCATGACTCCCTTCTGGTTCCAGTTGGGATAGGTTCGCCCAGAAAGGCAAGAGTTTCACCATCGGACTTTTGCTCTTCCTTCCATCTGAGTGAGAAGAGATTTCTGCCTCGGCGTAAATCTGAAGAAGCGCTCATTTCATATCCTCTTATGGGAGTTATCCCGCTTTCACTTGATTCCCCTTGCTGATAAATATCGCCGTAAGCTGCGAATGTCAATTCCCCGCGCCGTAACCTGACAGCCTGATAGAGCCCAAGTTCATTAAGCGTGCTGCTGCTCCATTCGCTGAACGGTTGGGATCGAGGACCTCCAAAACCGAGTGGGTAGTTTCGTGCAGCGCCTATCCATCTGATATTTTTGTCATTAACAAGAATACCGATGAGATAAGCCGGTGCTGATGTTAGAGCACCTGCTACTTCACCAAAGAACAAGGCCGAACCCACCGGCCATCGACTATAAAAGGAAGCGGCACTGGTGGTGGGTTCCAATTCCTCACCAAATCCGGCAGTTGACCATCTCCACATTGTGGCGACAATGCCAATTTCACCGCCATCGATGTTCTGTATTTCCCAATTGGCGGCAAGAAGCTGCTCCTCTGCGTTGTGTTTGCGACCCAGTGTGGTTTGACTGTCGTGATTTCCTGTGGTACTTATGCTGATGATTCCGGTGGAGTCAAAAGTAGCGTCTTGAGGTGCTGAGGAGAGGGAAGCGGTGAAACTACCCAAATTGGTTTCTGCTCTTACTGCTAATCCTCGGAGTCCCCAATATTCTGTAGCTGAGCGGAACGATCGAAGCCCGGATCCGCTTCGTGCCACGCTGGAAATATTACCTGTTGACTTAAGGGGACGAGCTGATCGGCCAAGTAAAAGTCCATAGCCGGCATAAATGCGGTGATCGCCCGCAATAAGCTTCAAGTTTTGTCGCAGATCGAATGCAGCGTGCCCGGATAGAAAATCTGCCAGAGACGGCTCGCCCGGATCGCGCTCCATTAGCAAACCGCCTTTGAATGCAGTTTGCTGAAAGCTTAATTGTGTTAGCACTCTTTGGTCATCGCCTGAAAGAACCCATCGGTTTCGAAGTGAGCCGTTGAACGGTATTTGGGGTATGGAAGTTGCTATGATCGGCAACAGTAATTCTGCCGTTTGGGAAAGCCCACCCATATCGATGATTTCTTGAACAGAAGTCACTTTTTTAAGATGCCCACTCCGACCCATTATCAATGCAATATCCAGTGATGTCAGAAGTGGGACCGCTTCCAACTCGTTTCTTGTAAAATTATTTAAATCGAGAGGATTCCGCGAAAGTTCTTCCAGTAAAAACAGTTCGTCGTCGCTCAAAACGCCTCCTTCTTCATCCATAGCCACAGAAGAAAGGACGTCGTCAATGGTTTGAGAAAAGCCCATAGCGCTAAGGTAAACAAAGCTGCAAAGCAGCCATCTTGCTGCATGGATGAGTGGGTTGCCTGGGGTTGACATAACGTACCTTTTGTTTTTCAGGGGAAGCTTTTCGTCAATCTTGGAATGAGTTAACATAGACACTTATTTCTTCTTGGCGTACTCAGACTATATTCAAAGCATTGAACACAGGTTCAGGTATCAGGATAGTTCTTTAGCCACCCGTTCGTTCCATGACTCTTTGCCAGCAGTAGAAGGGACTTCCTCCATTGTTACACATTCTGGAACTGGACAAACAAGCTGACATAGGTTGCAGCCGATACATTCATCATCATCAACGAAGGGGATATGGGCTTCTGATTCATTTTTATCAGAGTGCATAACAGGGGGCATTATACTCGTGCGCGGGTTGATTCCGTGATCAGCTTTGCCGTGAAAAGCTGAGCATGGACCTTGGTGAGTATGTATGCACTGGTGGCCACCATCCAGACAGGCGATGTAGCATAGCTGGCAGCCGATGCAGGTCTTGGAGTTGATCTTGGCGTTGACACCGAAGTTAAGGTCGAGATCTCCCCATTCAACATAAGTCGACACCGCTCTTCCGATAAGGTCGTTAACCGATTTCATTCCCATCTCGTCCAAGTAGTTGTTCAGCCCGTCGATCATGCCCTCTACAATCCGGTAGCCATAGTGCATGACAGCAGTGCATACTTGGACGGATGTGCTGCCGAGGGCAAGGAATTCAGCCGCGTCGTACCAGTTGGAAATTCCACCTATACCGGAAATAGGTACAGTAATTCTCTCATCCCTAGCCAAGGTTCCCGCCATATGCAGGGCGACAGGCTTCACGGCTGGACCGCAGTAACCGCCTTGAGTTCCCTCAATTCCGACAGTAGGCTGTATAACCAGGTTCTTCAAATCGACGCCTATGATGGACTTGAGCGTGTTAATGAGAGAAATGGCGTCAGCTCCTCCCTCTACAGCGGCTATTCCCGGGTCCAGGATATTTGTCACATTTGGTGTCAGTTTGGCTATGACCGGTGTGGTGGCGAATTCTCTTGCCCATGATGTGATTTCTCTTAGCACATCCGGTTCTTGACCTACGGCACTTCCCATGCCGCGCTCACACATTCCGTGAGGACACCCGAAGTTGAGTTCCAATCCGTCCGCTCCGGTGTCTTCAGACCGTCTGATTATATCTTTCCATTCGTCTTTGGATTCAACCATAAGAGAGACCACTACTGCATTGTCGGGGTACCGCTTCTTGACTTCATAGATTTCCTTGAAATTGACTTCCAAAGGACGATCAGTGATCAGTTCGATATTATTTAGTCCCATGACTGGTGAGCCTGCATAGCCCACTGCTCCTAAGCGGGAAGAGACGTTGACTATGGGGTTGCCCACTGTTTTCCAGACAGCTCCGCCCCAGCCCATATCAAAAGCACGCATCACCTGTTCGCCGGAGTTGGATGGGGGACCAGAGGCCAGCCAAAATGGATTAGGACTTGTAATTCCACATATGTTGATGGATAGATCTGCCATTACCGACCTCCTGAGGTATCTTTTTGCTGTTGAATTCCATGGTTCGGTTTCGTCTCCATGCCCCAGCTCCTGAGCATAGCAAAGGCTGCTTCACGTCCGTCTTCTACAGCGTTTATGACTTCCTTACCTCCGTTAACACAGTCGCCACCTGCGTAGATGTTGGGAAGGGAGGTTTCTCGAGTTATTGGATCAACAATCACTCTTCCGTTTTCATCCATTTTCATATCTGCTGAAAGATGAGAGACGTGTTCCTCTTGACCTATGGCTGCCACCACCCAATCGCAGGGAAATTCCCGGACTTGATCCGTTGTGGTGGGTTCTGCCCTCAGTACGGTTACTCTATTATCATCAAGAATGATTTCCACAGGTTGGAGATTCTCGAACAGGCGTACACCATATTCCCTGGCACCGGTCATTTCGTGTTTGTACCCTCGCATCTCTTTTTCTGTTCGACGATAGACTATTTTGGATTCTCTCACACCTAACATAGCCAGTTCACGAGCGATGTCAATGGCCGTGTTCCCTCCTCCGATAACTACCACGGATCTTACTTTCTCTGGGATTTGGAAGTTCGGTTCGTTCTTGATTTTCTGTATCAGTTCAGTTGCACCCCAGACAGTCGTTCCATCTTCTACAGGGATACCCAGCTTTCGATCACTTCCAAGACCTATACCAATGAAGACGGCGTCGTAATCCCCTAATAGGCTATCCAATTGGAAGTCTCGACCAGCTTCAACGCTTGTTTTCAGTTCCACGCCGTAGCTTAATAGCCATTTAACCTCCTGAAGCCACTCTTCAGTCTGTAGTTTGTATGGAGCCACACCAGTAGTATTGAGACCTCCCGGCAGGTCACTTTTCTCGAAGATAACGGACTTGATACCTTCCATGGTCAGATAGGAAGCACATGCTAGAGATGCAGGCCCCGCGCCGATAAGTGCGACCTTTTTTCCGCAATCTTCTTTAGGTACGAACAGTTGTCGGCTGCCGCTCTGTTCAATTTCCAAAGCTTTCTGGACAACATAGCGTTGAAGCCGACCGATCTGAATTGGCTGGTGGTTCAAGTCATTATAGACACAGGCACCAACGCACAGCTCCTCAACGGGGCAGACACGCCCGGTGGACAGACCAAGCATATTCGCAGTAAGAATGGTTCTAGCGCTGCCTAACAGGTTACCGCCAGCGATCTTTGTGATAAATGAGGGGATATCGATTTTCGCAGGGCATGCCTTAGTGCAGGGGGCGTCGTAGCAGTAGAGACAACGATTAGCTTCGAGGATCGCTTCCACTTGGGTATAGAGCGGCTTGGCATCGCCGAATTCTATCTCAAGTCTTTTGTTAGCCAGGATGTTTTTGGAAGGAACGCCGTTTGTCACAGCCATGAACTGCCTAAGCTTCTACATCTCCAAATGATTCATCGAGAATCTCAATGGCTTCTTCCACCTCATTCCTGGTGATATTCAGAGGCGGCGATATGCGCATGGTATTCGCGTAAAGTCCACCTCGTCCGATGAGGAGACCTCTCAACTTGGTTTCTTCCATGAGCTGGTCAGCCGCACCTGGGTTCGGGGTACGGTCTTTCTTTGTTTCATCCACCACCAGTTCGATGCCCTGCATCAGTCCCATTCCCCTGACATCACCTATGACTTTGGGATATTTCTCCTGGATCTTTTCCAACCCATTCCTGAGGACTTGTCCCATCTCCTCAGAATTTCTATCCAACTCATCCCGCTGGATAACATCGATGGTTGCATTTGCAGCAGTACAACTTACCGGATTTCCTCCAAAGGTGGAGATCGTATTTTTGGTGAGAGAGTTGGCGATATCGCTGGTGGTAACCACGGCGGCCAGAGGCATCCCGTTTGCAATTCCCTTGGCCATGGTCATCATGTCCGGCTGGACGTCGTACTGCTCTATCCCCCACATTTTCCCTGTGCGGCCAAAACCGGTCTGAACCTCATCAGAAATAAAAATGCCGCCGTGGCTGCGAACAATTTCAGCTACGATCTTGAAATACTCGGGCGGGGGAGTGATAAATCCGCCTACTCCTTGGATCGGTTCTACCAGAATCCCGGCTACTTGACCTGTTGTGGTAGTCTGAATCAACTCCTCCACATCTTCTGCGCAGGCTACCCCGCACTCCGGATAGGTGAGTTTCAAAGGGCACCGGTAGCAGTAAGGAGAGAGGGCATGTTTGATGGCGGAAACCTGGGTTGGCAGAGCTCTCCAGGATGCGTGAGCGGTAAGAGACTGAGCCAGAAGCGACCGTCCTGAGTAGCCGTGCCGAAGGGCAATCAGTTCGGATTTTCCGGTATAGAGTTGAGCCATCATGACGGCCGTCTCGTCCGCCTCCGTTCCAGAAGCGGTGAAGAAACATTTGTCAAGTTTTCCTGGCGCCAGCTTGGACAGTTTCTCAGCAAGCTCCACAATTGGCAAAGTGGGGTAGAGAGATGAGACGTGAGTCAAATTATTAATCTGGGCGATGACTTCCCGGTTTACGTCCTCATTGGCGTGTCCTACGGAGACCGTCAGAATTCCCCCAAAGAAATCGAGGTAGGAGTTCCCATCCATATCCTCAACCCGAGCACCTTTACCTCGAGCTACAGCAATGGATTCCTTATAATAATTCTTGACAGCGGGGAAGAGGTAATCCCGGTGTTTTCTTCTGATATCTTCACTCTTCATTAATTCAACTCCGTGGATTGACTAAGGATTGGTAAGCTGTTTGTAAGATTCGGGACGGCGGTCTCTAAAGAACTGCCATGTGGATCTCACTTCTTCAATCATATCGAGATCGATCTCCGCCACGACAAGCTCATCCTTATCTTGGGAAGCTTCTGCCACAATCTGACCACGGGGATCTACGAAGTAGGAGTTACCGTAGAATTCCCCAAGATCCCACGGCTTTTCGGTACCGACACGGTTTATGCACCCCATGAAGTAACCGTTAGCCACAGCGTGAGCCGGCTGTTCCAGCTTCCAGAGATATTGGGAAAGTCCCGCCACAGTAGCCGAAGGGTTATAGACAATTTCTGCACCGTTCAGCCCGAGTGCTCGAGCACCTTCCGGGAAATGGCGGTCGTAGCAGATGTAAACCCCCACTTTTGCATAAGCTGTCTCAAATACGGGATAACCGAGATTTCCCGGACGGAAGAAAAATTTCTCCCAGAATCCGGATGTGTGTGGGATGTGGTGCTTTCGGTATTTACCCAGATATTTGCCGTCTGCATCAATAACTGCTGCTGTATTGTATAATTCGCCCGGTTGTTCTTTTTCGTATATGGGAACCACCATAACCATCTGATATTTCTTAGCATATTCCTGCATCCGATCGATGGTGGGGCCTGGGATAGGTTCCGCTGAGGCATACCATTCCGCATCCTGGCCGGGGCAGAAGTAGGGAGTGCTGAAAATTTCCTGAAGACAAAGAATCTGAACGCCTTGCTCGCCCGCATCCTCAATGAAGGGGATGTGTTTCTGAACGGCTGCCTCTTTTATCTCATCAATCGTTCCGTCTCCCTCTGACATGGAGATACTCATCTGAATTAGACCCGATTTTACAATTTTTGCCATGATTTACTCCTCAATGAATTACTTAAAAATACCGGTTGAGTACTGCAGTTATTTTTGTATGTTGATCAAAATACTTACGATTTATCCCGAATACAACCCTCGCTTCAAATATTGTCCATCGCCTTTCCTGCCCACGTATTCACAATTTTCCACAATAATCTTTCCCCGGGAAATAATGGTCTCGGAAACGCCTGTTATTTCATACCCCTCATAAGCATTGTAGTCCACATTCATGTGGTGCGTCACGGGGTTATTCACGCTGATGGTCTCCTTCCGGTTGGGATCGAAAATAACGATATCGGCGTCACTACCCACAGCAATGGTACCCTTTTTGGGGAAAAGTCCAAACATTTTGGCAGAAGCCGTGGAGGTTATCTCAACAAATCTGTTGACTGAAATTCTGCCGCCCACCACTCCGCCGTTAAAGACAAGGCTCATTCTATTCTCGACTCCCGGGCCGCCATTGGGGATTTTTGAAAAGTCACCGATACCGAGTTCCTTTTGCTCTTTGAAGCAGAACGGACAGTGGTCAGTAGAGATGGACATGAGGTCCCCCATCCGTATTCCACGCCACAGTTCCTCTTGATTCCATTTTTCCCGGAGTGGAGGCGTCATCACATATTTTGCGCCTTCGAAGCCCTCTTGTTCCGTGTGGGATTGATCGAGAAAAAGGTATTGTGGGCAGGTTTCCGCAAAAGCGCTCACGCCTCTATCTCTGGCCAGTACTACCTGTTCCAGGGCATCAGCTGAAGAGAGGTGGACGATGTAAACGGGTACATCCGCCACTTCCGCGATAGCAATGGATCGGTGAACACCTTCGGCTTCCATTCTTGTGGGACGTGTGAGACCATGCCATTTAGGTTCGGTTTTTCCTTCTGCAAGGGCACTTTTCACAATTTCGTCGATGACGATTCCGTTTTCCGCATGCATACAGATGACCGTCCCGTCTTCCCCGGCTTTTCGCATAGCACGAAAAAGGGTGCCATCGTCCGAATACAGCACTCCGGGATACGCCATAAAAAGTTTGTAAGAGGTAACGCCCTCGTCAGCTAATTTTCTCATTTCCGGTACACGTTCGTCTTCCAGATCGGTGATGATCATATGAAATCCGTAGTCAATGGCTGTTTTCCCCTCCGCCTTGGCGTGCCAGGTCTCCAGACCTTCAAGGGTGGAGTGTCCCTTTGTCTGGATGGCAAAATCAATTACCGTAGTTGTTCCTCCGTGAGCTGCAGCGAGAGTCCCAGTCTCAAAATCATCCGCTGATACCGTCCCGCCAAAAGGCATGTCAAAGTGTGTGTGGGGATCAATACCGCCGGGAATGACGTACTTTCCTATTGCATCAAGTACCGTGTCCGCCTCCACATCCAGGCTTTTCCCAATCAGGGTAACCGTCTCATTTTCGATAAACACATCGGCGGCGTAATCATCCACCGCTGTGATAACTCGACCGTTTTTTATAAGCAATGACATATTGTTGTTCTCCTATCCCATGTTCAGCTTTGACTGCTGTCTCCCCAAGCGGTTAATCCCCGCTCCTCATCTGTTCCCGGAACAGTGTTATCTAACAGGAGAGCAATAAAAGCTCCCACTGCCATGCCGGTATTGCCCAGGGTATTGATAATGTTTGCTAGCCAGTCAGGTTCGAAGGCTACCGGGTTAGCATCGAAATACTCTGGTACACTCAACCCCATGAAAAAGGCAAAACCGAGAATAAATAGATTTCGGGCAGAATTCAGATCCACAAACTGGAGATTCGACAGTCCTACAGCGGCGATCATTCCGAACATGGCGCAGTACATGCCCCCCACAATTGGACTTGGGATGGTGGTAAAAAGAGCACCAAACTTGGAAACCGTTCCCAGCAGAATCATTATGATGGCTCCAGCCTGAACCACTCTTCTCGATCCCACGCGTGTGAGTCCGATGGCGCCGATATTTTCGCTGTAAGAGGTGGTGCCGTTTCCCGTGCCAAAGATCCCTGCCACAAAGCATCCAATCCCCTCAAACGTAATTCCCCGGTTGATGATTTGTTTATCGGGTGTAGGCGCCCCGCTCAGGCGGGCGCAGGCGTAATAGTCTCCTATGGATTCTACCATGGAAGCGATGTAACCGGCCAGCATCCCCACAAACGCGGCAATACCAAACTGGGGAAATCCCCATTGAAATGGATATGGCACCCGGAACCAGGGCGCATTCCTCAGGTTTTCCATGCTGGTGAATGAGGGATGACTCGCAGTGAAAACTCCGGTGACTGTTAAAATCGCTGCTGCCGCCCAGGCTGTAAGAATAGCCAATAGTATGGGGTAGAGTTCAAACGATCTGTTCTTGGATTTGAGATACTGACTGAACAGAATAATCAGAATAATGGTTAGCCCGCCAATGGGCCAATGTTCACCTGCTTTGGGAGCACCAAATTTAAAGAGCGCCAACCCAATGAGGGCAATAGTGGGAGCAATGGTGATGGGTCCAACAAAACGGAGGAGCCTGCCCACCAGTCCGGTAGCACCAACGCCCATCTCTACAATAGAACCGGCGATAATTGCGCCCTGCACATGCTGCATCCGCACCTCCCATCCTGCTTGGGCCAGCGCTGCCATTCCGCAGATAGCGAATGTGGGCGCCAGAAAAGAGAACGTTCCGCCTTGAACAATGGGAAGGCGGTTACCCCAAGTCGTCTGAAGCAATGTGGTTATTCCGCTGACGAAAAACATGGTGGCGATGAGCCACCCCAACTCCACTGGGTCGGAAATGCCGAATGCTGGGGCAAGAAGAAGGGGAATGGCCAGTGTGGAACCAAACATAGTGAGATAGTGTTGCAATCCCAGAACGCCAGTCTCAACCAAAGGAGGTTTATCATCAATGCCATACAGCAGATTATGATTTTTTACTTTTCCATCAAACATTTAAGAATCTCTCCATTTCAAGTCAGAAATAGTCATAGAATGACCCATCAGCTCATCCAGTTGGTTCTGGCTTCAGGATTCCACTTGGTGGTGGTCTTCTTCAGTTTTGTCCAGAACTCAATAGAACTTTTCCCGGTAATGTCCCCGGTGCCAAATTTGGATTCATTCCAGCCGCCGAAGGAAAACGGTTCTCTCGGTACCGGGACGCCAATGTTAACACCGATCATACCGGCGCTGGCATGTTCAACTACATACTTGGCCAATCCCCCTGATTGGGTGAAGACTGACGCCGCATTCCCGTAAGCAGAATTGTTCTCGATCTCGATGGCCTCATCTAGAGTAGAGGTTCTGAGAATAGCAAGAACAGGGCCGAACACTTCTTCCTTGGCGATTTTCATATCCGGTGTGACAAAGTCAATCACTGTCGGTCCTACGTAAAAACCGTTTTCCCTGCCTTCGACCGTTGTGCCCCGGCCATCCACGAGTATTTTGGCACCTTGTGCTTCCGCTTCGGTGATGTAGCCTTCAATTCGTTCTTTTGCCTGTTTGGAGATGATGGCACCCAGGTTCTTGCCGGGAACAATCTTTTTGGTCTCCTCGCAGAGCCGATCAATGATGGCGTTTACCTTTCCTACGGCTACCATGGCCGAAGCAGCCATGCACCGCTGTCCGGCGCATCCCGTCATGGAAGCGGCTACGTCTGAAGCTGTCATCTCCTCATTGGCGTCGGGAAGGACAATAAGGTGATTTTTCGCACCGCCCAGGCAGAGAGCCAGCTTCAAGTTTGAGGTAGCACGCTTGTAAACAATCTTAGCTACTTTCGTAGATCCAACAAAAGAGACAGCGTCGATGCCTGGGTGGTCACAAATTGCTTCTACTGCTGTTTGAGCACCGTGGACAACATTTAATACCCCTTTGGGCAGCCCGGCTTCTACAAGAATTTCGGTGATCCGGTTGGCACTCAATGGTACCTGTTCAGACGGTTTCAAAATCATGGTGTTGCCCAGGGCCAGGGCGTTGGGGATAGTCCAGTTGGGTACCATATTCGGGAAGTTAAAGGGTGAGATACTGGCGACCACTCCCAGGGGATGTCTTTCTGAGCGGCACTCGACCCCGCGGCTCACTACTTCTATTTCTCCCACACAAAGCTGAGGTAGAGAGGTAGCAAATTCTGTCAATTCTATTGACTTGTCCACTTCTGCTGCCGCTTCGGCAGAGGTCTTGCCGTTCTCTTCCGAGACGAGCGCAGTGAGTTCATTCCGGTACTTTTCCAAGAGCTGTCTGTAGCGGAAGAAGATCTGCACCCTCTCCTTAAGTGTGAGGGTCGACCAGTCTGGGAAAGCCTCCCGTGCCGCGTCCACCGCCTTATCCACAACAACAGCAGAGGAGAGCGGAACCTCAGAAATCACCTCTCCATTCACTGGAGAAAAAACTTCCAGTATTTGACCGTCGCCGGAGACTTGTTCGCCGTTGATGAAATTTGTTACTGGGGAGTATTTCATATTATGGTTTGTGTTGAAGGTTTGATGTTATACTTTGTTTGTTGGTCACTGCCTGTTTTCTTGACGGAGCTAAAATAAGAGTTACTTCTCACTTTTCCAAAAGATGTCATGCAAAACATCAAGGCAGTTGAAAATGCAGAGCGACCATCTGGCTAATGGGAAGTGCTGGGTGGGTTGAAACGGCATAGCTTATTTTTTGTCCTTTCATTGTGATTTGGATAGCGGATGTGACTTGGGACGGATTTGTGACAAATCCTGCAGCAAGCCTCAACTCTGGAATGGGTGACCAGCTCCCACCGTATTTGAATCGAGGTGTGAACAACAGGTCCTTTTCTACCTCCAAAACAGCTGTTAAATGCTCAGAAGGAGAAAATATAATTCCACTAGTTATTACTTGAGGCAACAGCTCTTCGGATGTACCGATTCGCGGGCTATTCACATTTCGGTAAAGAAGCGCCCATTGTAAATCTGAAGCGATTTCATAGTCAGCTGAGATTGATAAGGCTAAGGCTCGGGTAGAACCGTAATTCTTGATGGTCAATTCGTGAGAAGTGATGCTCATACCCACAGATAGATCATTTCCAATATCTCGAGCAGCTGCTAAAGAAAGAGAAGTCTCCCGATAAAGCGAAGATCCGAAAGTGGCGGCAGTAACACCCATCGTGGCGAAAGAGAATGGAGCCGCAATGCTAAGTCCTGAGAAATCGAGTTCAGAAAGGTGATAGTTGTCAGAGTAAAAAATATCAGCTGCCGGCGAATGGATTGAGTTCAGGGAAGCGGGATGAGTTACCATGACTGATGGAGTATTTTGGGAGCCCAAAGTCGAAAAGCCCATCCCTATCTGAAGGGGTGAGGATGGTATCCTTTCGAAGGCAGCGAAGAGTGAGCTGAGAGAAACAAGGAGAACAGTCAGATAGCGCATAGGTGGAATATATGTCGAGATGTCGATAATGGCAATGAGGAGACTGTTTTCTCTTCTCTTTCCCCTCAAACAGTGCGAAATTTCATTATTCGAGGTGTTTTAATTCATTAACGACTTGGGACCAAAGACAGATTAGGACTGTTTGTGCATCTTTGTCTTTGTGATATGCAGTCAGTAACTTAAGAATAGATTTTATGGAGCAGAAAATGGAACGGAAAATCCGAATACTCATGGCCAAACCCGGTTTGGATGGCCACGATAGAGGAATAAAGGTACTGGCCCGCGCTTATAGAGACGCAGGTATGGAAGTCATATATCTTGGCCTCCGACAGACTTCTGAAATGATCGTCAGTGCAGCTGTTCAGGAAGACGCAGACGTCATCGCTTTGAGTATACTATCTGGTGCCCACATGACCATCTTCCCGCAGGTGATGGAGTTGATGAAAGATCAAGGCGTTGAGAATGTTTTGGTAACTGGCGGCGGTATAATTCCTGAGAAGGACATGGAAACTCTCGCATCGCAGGGAGTAGGGAAGCTGTTCGGCCCCGGTACGCCTATCCAAGAGACTGTTGACTATATCAAGGAATGGGTGAGCGAAAACAGGTGGAGTAAGTAACAGATCGTGCTAATGAGTTGCAATCCATTCGCGAGGAAGCTGATACAGGCGGAGGCGAAAAGCGCATTGAAGCTCAATATGCCAAAGGGAAACTGACAGCTGTAATTATGGAGACACTAGACAAACAGATGATAGAAAACTATATTGAGGACAAACCGGAGTCAGCTCTTTTCCCCCTGCTGGCAGAACAGTTCCTTTTAAGCGGTGATTTTGAGAAAGCACATGAGATTTGCTCTAGTGGCTTGTCTTTCCACCCGGAGTCTGTAGTCGGATTGTTCATTGAAGCCAGAATTTTTATGGCAGAAGGTGAATTCGAGAAAGCCGAACAGAAGTTTAAACAGGTAATCTTCCTTGATCCACAGCACTTCAATGGGCATGTACTCCTAGCTGAGTGCCAGATCCGCCTCAGCCGGGCAGATAGTACAATGAAGAAATTGTTCAACCGTATACTAGAGATGGATGAGAAAAATAAACAAGCCGAGGAATGGCTGGCTTCTTCTGGTAAGAAAAAATCAAAAGCGAAGGGAAAAACAAAGGTAAAGAAAAAGGCAAAACCACAGGTAAAGGCCAAAACAAAGGTTAGCACCAAAACCAAGGGAGGGAGTAAGAAGAAACCGGGAAAACCAAAAGTAAAAAAAACAAAAACCAAGACCAAAGAAAAGCATACAGCCTCATCCAAAAGTGTCCCTGAGCTTAAAATCAGTCCGGAGATTGCCACCTTCACCTTGGTAGCAGTACTAAAGAGTCAGCATCTATATGCAGAAGCGCTAGACGTACTTAAGGTGATGTCCAGGAAGAAAGGATTAGATAAGGATCGGATAAAGAAAGAACGCGAGATACTTTCGACTTTATTAGAGAAAGAGAAGGAAAAGTAAAATGTCACTTATCCCGAAACGAGTGGAGAAGCTGCAAGAGCGTCTGGCGAATGAGTCGCTTGGCGGGATGCTGGTGACCAACCTTACCAACGTACGATATCTCTCCGGATTTACCGGTTCTGCCGGCTCGTGCCTGATACTTGACCAAAAGAGCTATTTCATCTCCGATGGTCGCTACCTTACTCAATCCAAAGAGCAGGTACAGGATATGGAGATCATTATTGATACCGGTTCGCACCTTCAGATTATCAAAGACAACGATCTTATATCTAACGGTACCACACTGGGTTTTGAAGCCGATTTTCTGTCCGTCAATCAGATGAACAAACTGCGCGAACTTTTCCCAGATACACAGTGGGAGGCCACATCCCGATTTGTGGAAGAGATAGCGGCTGTAAAGGACAAGAGCGAACTCCGAGCAATCCGTGCAGCCGTGGATATCACCGATGAAGTGTTCGATCAGCTCATTCCCGAATTGCGTATTGGTTCTGTTGAACGCAAGGTGGCAGCAAAGATTTCATTCGCTTACAAGATTCTGGGAGCTGACGGTGACTCCTACGATCCTATCGTCGCCTCCGGTCCCAATTCGGCTTTGCCTCATGCGGTACCATCTGACAGAGAATTTCAGGACGGCGATTTCGTGGTCATGGATTTTGGTGCGCTCTATCAGGGCTACCACGCCGATATGACTCGTACCGTCGCCATCGGTTCCGTGACTGATCGACATCGCGAAATCTATTCTGTGGTACAGGAAGCACAAAAGCGAGGATGTGAAGCTGCCAGCGCCGGTATGTCATGCCGGGAGCTGGATGCAGTTACGAGGGACTATATCACAGAGCAAGGCTATGGCGATTATTACGTCCACGGGACAGGCCACGGTTTGGGACTGGAAGTACATACTATGCCTCGCCTTTCCCAGATCAGCGATGATACATTACTGGAGAACTATGTAATAACCATCGAGCCGGGTATTTACATCCCGGAGTTCGGTGGCGTGCGGATTGAAGATGATGTCATCATTCAAAATGATGGTTGTGAGATTCTCAATCGATCCACGAAAGATTTGTTGGTTCTTTCCTAAATATTTTCAGAAACTGATGCGACCTCTTCCCATACTATTCATCTCGACGTTAGTTGTTTTTTCGTCGTTAACTGCAGATGATTCAGATTCCTACTTAAACTACCTCTCTTCCGGCATCAATCACTCTGTTTCCGACAGAACCAATCAGATTATTCTTGGTTCAGCAATTGTGGGCGGACTACTTCTCCGCGGACAAGATGTACCTCTCCGAGATTCCATTCAACCGGATGGATTTATGTCTAAGCAGCTCTCTCACGGCCTCGATTTATACGGTAATGGCTGGGCTTACGGTACAGCGATTATAGGTGTGGGTGTCCTTTCTTACCGTGAAGGCGGGAAGAGTCAGATGACGCAAGATTTGAGGTATCTTACAACATCTTTAGGGACAACTGCAGCATTGACTTATCTGTTGAAGTGGACTGTGGGGCGAAAGCGGCCTAATGGGAATGATCACAGGTCTTTCCCGTCAGGACACACTTCAGCAAGTTTTGCCTTGGCTGCTTCGATGGATAAGCTTTACGGACATAGGATAGGCCTACCAGCTTACTTGATCGCCACTGCTGTAGCAGCCCAGCGAATCCACGACAATAAGCACTGGCTGACAGATGTCATTGCCGGTGCGGCTTTGGGTACTGTAATCGGACGGGGGTACGGGAATATTCATGAAGAGGAACGAACCGCAGACAATTTGAATATGACTACTTCATTGGGACAACAAGGGCTCCAATTTGCAATTGTCATTCCACTGAGAATGGAGTATTAGAGTGTCGGATTTTATTCCGACAAAACAGATGAATGATATTCATTATTCTCGGTTTGACGCTGATTTATTTAACGTAAATTTGCTGGCATTTTTCAAGTACATAAGAATTGTTTACATCATAAAATTTTCGACATACAGTCTTAAGAACTAAACATGACCCCATCAAGAGGAATAAAAAATATAGAAAGAGGATCGATCATCCCCATTGGCGGTGCAGTCAGCAAACGAAAAAATCCCATTATCCTTCAAAATTTTGTTGATGAATGCGGTGGGAAAAATGCAGTTATTCCTATAATAGCCACAGCAACAAAAGTAAAGGAAATTGGAGAACAATATGTTGAGCTATTCAAAAAAATAGGTGCAAAGAAAGTAACCATTGTAAACATTAAAAAACGCACTGATTGCTTCGAAGAAGAATCTCTTTCTCAACTTGCCCAAGCAACCGGTATTTTTATTACAGGCGGTAATCAACTGAGACTTTCTACTATTCTGGGTGGTACGCCCGTTGCTCAGCTTATCCGAAGATTGAATGCAGATGGTGTACATGTAGCAGGCACCTCAGCAGGAGCAGCCATATTATCTGAACATATGATATCCGGTGGACGAAGCGGTGAAACACCAACTCCGAGGAGTGTATCACTTACCCCCGGCCTTGGACTGACAAACAGTGTAGTCATTGATCAGCATTTCCGCCAGCGGGATCGTCTTGGCAGGCTGCTTGCAGCAGTAGCATACAATCCATTTTTAATAGGAATCGGTATTGATGAAGATACAGCGATTTTCATCAAACATGATCATACCTTTGAAGTTGTGGGTAGCGGGGCTGTAACCGTAGTAGATCCCAGCCATATTAAACATTCAACAATGAGCGAAGCCCGGGGATCAGATGCAGTGAATCTTGTAGATATAAAACTTCACGTTCTGGCTGAAGGTGCATCCTATAATCTTAATACAAAAAAAGCAGTTGTGCCTGAGCCACAACACTAATTAATGTTGCTTTCCAAGGGAGAAGAATGAAAGTTCTTGAAACAAATGTATATGTGGGGCCTAATGTGTACGCACGGTTTCCAGTTATTCGCCAAGTTCTGGATTTGGGTATATTAGAGGAATGGCCAACATCCAAACTGGGTTCAGCCTTCACCGATAGGCTAATAGAGCTTTTACCGGGGCTTAAGGAACACGGCTGTTCTTACCGCGAAAAAGGCGGATTTATCCGGCGTTTGATTGAAGACGAAGGTACTTGGCTGGGGCATGTGATGGAACATGTTGCCATCGAATTGCAGAATATGGCCGGTTCAAAAGTAACCTTTGGCAAAACCAGATCAATGGAAGAGAAAGGGCACTACAATATGGTCTTCCAATATTTACAGCGGGATGTCGGTCTGGAAGCTAGTCGTCTTGCCCGCACTGTAATTCTAGACCTGCTGCCGAATAAGGTAATAAAAGAACTCGGTGAAAAAATTGACGATTTTGCTTTCGAAGAGGCAAGGGATTCGTTTATCCGTTTTGCTCAAAAATTTGAGTTTGGCCCCAGTACAGCATCTTTGGTTGATGCTGCGAAAGAGAGAGACATTCCCTGGATTAGACTCAATCGGTATAGTCTTGTACAATTTGGACACGGGAAATATCAGAAACGGATACAGGCCACCGTTACGAATCAGACTCGTCACATCGCTGTGGAAATTGCCAGTGACAAAGATGACACAAATTCGCTATTAAGTGATCTCGGTCTTCCGGTCCCGACACAAAAACTTGTTTACAACGAAAAAGAAGCAGTTTATAGCGCCCGCAGGATTGGATATCCTGTTGTTCTCAAACCGTTAAATGCCAATCATGGTCGGGGGGTATCTATTAATTTGACTGAAGAAGATCAAATTAAAAAGGCCTTTAAGATTGCCCGGGAAAGAGGATCTTCACGCGGTGTTTTGGTGGAGAGTTTTATCACGGGGTTTGACCACAGGATGTTGGTTGTAGATGGGAGATTAATTGCGGTTGCAAAACGTGTCCCCGGGCATGTAGTGGGTGACGGAAAACATACTATTCAGAAATTAGTGGATCTGGTAAATGATGATCCGCAGCGAGGAATTGGCCATGAAAAGGTCCTGACTCAGATTCAGATTGACCACCAGGCAGAAAGGTTAATTGAAGCAAAAGGATATACGCTTGAGACTGTAATGGAAAAAGATGAAATACTATTCCTCCGGTCTACGGCAAACCTTTCTACGGGAGGAACAGCTATAGATTTGACGGACCTTGTGCATCCTGACAACAGATCCATGGCTGAGCGGGCAGTGAAGGCAATAGGACTGGATGTTGGGGGTGTGGATTTTCTTACGGATGACATTACTCAATCCTACAAAATTGTAGGTGGTGCTATTGTAGAAGTAAACGCTGCGCCGGGGTTTCGGATGCATGTGGCACCCAGTGAAGGTGAACCTCGAGATGTGGCTGGACCAGTAATGGATATGTTGTTTTCCCAAGGTTCTCCTAACAGGATCCCCATTGCCGCCATAACCGGCACGAATGGCAAAACAACGACTACACGAATGCTGGCACACATCATGAAGACAGCTGGTCATACCGTTGGATTTACAACTACAGATGGCGTCTATATAGATGGTCACCTGACAGTAAAAGGGGATATGACCGGCCCCAAAAGTGCGCAGATGGTTTTGAGGGATCCGGATGTGGATATGGCAGTTCTTGAGACTGCGCGGGGCGGCATACTCCGCAGTGGAGTAGGATTTGAGAAAAGTTCTGTTGCTGCCTGCCTGAATATTTCAGCGGATCATCTTGGATTGCGCGGTGTGGACACTCTCGAACAGTTGGCAGAAGCCAAGCGCGTGGTTGTAGAAACAGCTACGGATACAGCTGTGTTAAATGCGGATGATGAACATTGCTTAAAAATGGCCGATTATACCAAGGCGGAACATTTGTGCTACATTACTATGAATCCTGCACATGAACTGGTAAAACAGCATATCCGCGCGGGAGGAAGGGCAGTTGTTCTCGAAAAGGGTATCAACGGCGATATGATTACTTTTTATGATAAAGGGTCACATATACCTCTTTTATGGACACACTTAATTCCAGCTACTCTCGAGGGGAAAGCGATCCATAATGTGCAAAATGCCATGTTTGCAGCCGCACTTGCGTACAGCCTTGATAAATCCCTGGAAGACATCAATCATGGGCTGCGCACTTTCAACCAGACCTTTTTCCAGGCGCCCGGGAAAATGAATTTCTTTGAGGAACATCCCTTCAAAGTGCTGCTGGACTATGCTCACAATCCAGCTGCTGTTAGGGCCATAATGGAACTAGTCAGCAAATTGGAAGTGAGTGGAAGACGAATCGGTGTGATCTCTGCCCCGGGCGACAGACGAGATGAGGATATTCAGGAAATAGCTGAAATCGCATCCGAGCATTTAGACTTTTTTATATGTAGAGCGGATGACAATCGCCGCCGCCGAGGTGATGATGAAATCCCCCAAATGATGAAAAATACACTGATTAAAAAAGGGATTGACGAAAAGGACATCTTGGTTATTGCGGATGAACAGGATGCTATAAATGCTTCGCTTAAAGAAGCGGAGGAAGGTGACATGGTTTTGATCCTTGGGGATGACATTACCCGCTCATGGAAGCAGATCATTCATTTTGAAAGCAGTTCCAAGAAAACAGCTGGGAAATCTGAAATTCAAATTGATAAAGAGTCGAGTCATGACGAATCTGTTTTTACTCTTGAAGAAGGTCAAAAATTGATTCAGGACGAACGCGGTGTCCGCCTGGCAAAAGAAGAATCAGATTAGAATATAAGCCTGGGTATAATGGAAATCCTTAATTCAAGACGAATTACAGGCCCAAGTCTTTTCACGGAATTTCCAGGTGCTATGCTTGAGGTTCAAGTCTCAAACACACTTCAGGATGAAGCCATTCAAGTTTGGGAAGGGAGTGTCAGACGTTATTTGAATGCGGTAGGCTGGGGGCCATCAGCCACTTTAACCAGAAAATATAATAACGGAATTTCTCTCTATTTCAATGCCCCTATAGATGTTTTATATGCTGCCTGCGAACTCAATGAAGCTGCCTGGCAGCTTGCCCTGTCGGAGATGAACAACGAAGGTTCGGTCATCTTTCCGCAGGAAGTAAATCGTTTGAAAAAAGAAATTGAAGAGGAACTTAATCCGAACATTTTAGCACTGAAGAAGGGATCAATCGAGAACAAGGTTCGGTTTCTTCAATCCGATGATATTGTATCAGTTGGTACAGGAGAGGGTTCGCAATCATTTGCTGTAGATAAAATATCTAATCCGGCAGAGATTGATTGGAATGAAGTCAGCGACATCCCTGTAATTCTGATCACGGGAACGAATGGGAAATCTACCACCGTCCGGCTCATGGAAACGATCCTCGCTGAAGCAGAGCTCAATCCCGGAGCTTCATCCACAGATGGACTTCGCATTAACCTAGAAACAGTTGAGGCTGGGGATTATTCAGGACCCGAAGGAGCCCGTGCAACTCTCCGGACGAGGGGAATTTCATCTGCTGTTTTGGAAGTGGCTCGAGGCGGGATATTGAGGCGAGGGTTACCGATAGAAAATGTACAGGCTGCCATCATTACCAATGTGGCGGAAGATCATTTCGGCGAGTGGGGTGTTAACTCACTACCTGATATGATAGAAACTAAATTTGTGGTTAGGAAGTCATTGTCTGAAGAGGGTATGTTAGTTGTCAATGCCGATGATGCCGGTTGCATGAAATTTGCTGAATCTCTTTCAGAAACACTTTGCTGGTTTAGCTTAGACGGCTCCAATCCTGTCATTCAAAAACATTGTGAGGCAGGTGGGAGGGCTTGCTATGTTGAGGGTAGTCAATTTATATATTCTGATAAGTCAAAAAAGGAAATCATTGCTGGGGTAAAGGATTTCCCCATTACAGTGAGTGGAATGGCCCGGCACAATATTCTAAACTGTCTTGGTGCTATTTTACTGGCAAAAGCATTAGATATACATACGGCTGCAATTAGAAAGGCATTATCGAATTTTGGGGGATCCTATAATGAGAACCCCGGGCGCGGCAATTTTTTTGAAAAAGATGGAATAACTATTGTGTTTGATTTTGCACATAATCCTCATGGGTTGAATGCTATTATTGATTTGGTATCCCAATTTGATGCCAAGCGAAAACTCATACTCATTGGGCAGGCTGGGGATAGAAGTGATGATGATATTTTCGGATTAGTTAAAGCGGCCTCGAATTTTAATCCAGACAAAGTTATCATATGCGAAATCATAACATATCTTCGGGGGAGAGAAGTTGGGGAAATACCTGAACTGATTAAATCCTGTTTTATGCAACATGGGATTGAAGAGAATTCTATTGAACTAAGAGGGGATATGCTAAGAGGTGTTAATTCCGCTTTGGAATGGGCTGAGTCCGGTGACTTACTTTTGTTATTAGCGTTGGACCAACAAGAAGAGTGTATTGAGGTCATTCAGACTTTTTGTGCAGATTGATGAAGAAACGAACTTGATAGGAGTTGATATGAGAAAACAAAAAATCCAGATTTCTGATCTTTACCGGCTGAAGCTGGTAAGCGATCCGCAAATTTCTCCAGACGGATCAAAGGTTGTCTTCGTAGTGGAAACAATGCACAAGGGTGATAAAAAGTATTACACCAACCTTTGGCTGGTTCCGTCAAAGGGCGGACGCCCGCGGAAACTGACCCATGGCAAGAAAAACGACAGTTGTCCCCGCTGGTCTCCGGACGGCAAGACAATCGCATTTATCTCAAAGCGACCTGCCGCTGACGGCTCCATGGCAAAACGAGAAGATTCCGGGCAGATATGGTTCCTCCCTATGGAAGGCGGCGAAGCGCAATTGCTCACCAATCTGCCACGTGGCGATGTGTCAGCTATAAAATGGTCGCCAAACGGTAAAGAAATCGGATTCCTATTTCATCCCGTTGGGAAGGAAGTGACCTTCAAGAAAGGGAAGCCGGAAGTGCCTGCTTTTCGCCACATCAAGGATATATGGTACCGGCTCGACGGTGTGGGGTTTCTGGGCAGTGAGTTCACTCATGTCTGGGCTGCCAATTCCAGCACCGGAGCTACAAGGCAAATTGTGGCAGGAAAGTGGTACGACATCAGTTTTGACTGGTCACCGGATAGCAAGAAGATCGCTTTTGTATCCAACCGCCGGGAAGATTGGCAATACCATTTCGAGGAAGATGAGCTTTATCTAGTGTCAGCCAAAGGCGGCGGGCGAGTGAAAAAAATAGATACACCCTCCGGGCCCAAAGACGGCGTCTCGTTTTCACCAGACGGTAAGCGGCTGGCTTACATCGGTCATGAGCGGCCGTATGAAGGTTGGGGAGTGGTCAACTATACTGTCCGGACGGTAGGTGTAGATGGGAGTGATCTCCGCAGTCACACGAATAATCTGGACAGGACGGCTTACCCGCTCACGCTGGGTGATTTGACGCCCAGCTTCATTGTAACGGCGCCTACCTGGAGCCCGGACGGCACTCAGCTTTATTTCAACTATTCATCGGAAGGGACTTCCCTCCTGAGCTGTGTGGATGTCGATTCTAATAAAATTAACACGGTAGTGAACGAAAAGGTAGTAGTCACTTTTTCCATGGACTTTAATCGGAATAAAATCGCCATCCACGGCGGGCAGTTAGAAGCACCTGACGAGCTGTTTGTTCATGATTTAGTGAAAGACAGCATCAAGCAAGTGACTCAAATGAACCGTCCCTACATCGCTGGCCGACGCTTTAATGTATCTGAAGAGGTGTGGTTCAAAAGTGGTCAGACGAAAATTCAAGGGTGGATTGTGAAACCTCCTGGATTTTCAGGCAACCGGAAGTACCCGTTTATTCTGCAAATTCACGGGGGACCGCGATGCCAATACGGCCGGCTCTACTTCCATGAAATGCAGATCCTGGCTGCCAGCGGCTATGTGGTTATGTACACCAATCCCAGGGGAAGTCAGGGTTACGGCGAAAAGTTTGCAGATGCCATCACCAGTAAGTGGGGCGAGCCTGCCATGACCGATCTGATGGCGGCGGTAGATTACGCCGTTTCGCTGGGATATGTAGATGAAAAACAGCTCGGCGTCACCGGCGGTAGTTACGGCGGCTATATGACAAACTGGATTGTGACGCACACCGATCGCTTCAAGGCGGCGGTGACTCAACGGAGTGTCTCTAACTTTGCCTCCATGTTCGGCACGTCAGATGTAGGTTTTGACATGCAGTGGGAATTCAAAGCGACACCTTGGGAAGATCCTGAACTGTACGCTAAGTGGTCGCCTATCAACTACATTGAAAAATGCAAAACGCCGCTTCTCATCATCCACAGCGAACACGACTGGCGATGCAACCTGGAGCAGGACGACCAGATGTTCACAGCACTGAAGTATCTGAAACGAGAAGTGGAATATGTCCGTTTTCCTGAAGAGCCGCACGGACTTTCCCGTCACGGACGGCCGGACAGGCGAGAGGCGCGGCTAAAGTTTATAGTTGAGTGGTTCGACCGGTATCTAAAAACTTAACCTCAATCATTACTTTTGAAGTAACCATAATCTAAATTCACCAATCTTTTTCTTGAATTGGCGATTACCGTGTCCTAATTTCCCCTTTACGTATCTCAGGAGGTGAATCAGTCAGCTGCCACCTGAGTTAGTGAGCCAATGAGGGGATGATGAAACAGCGAGAGGCTGATGGATCAAGCCATGAAGGATACCGAGCGAATGATGGATAAGTATTAACTATTGATTTATATGGTTTTGCTTGGGTTTAATCAGGAGTAAATAAAACAAAAAGGAGAATAATCGATGAAGAAGATACAGATGTTAGTTCTTCTGTTACTTACGGGAATGTTCATGGTCTCATGCGGAGGAGTTAATGCTTGTGATTGTGTCGACAACGTAAAACAGATGGGAACAGCAGACTATGATGCTGATTTGCAAAAGGATTGTGTAGATCATGTAGAGGGTTTAGAAGGAAAAGATAAGACGGACTGGCAGCAGGAAATGCTTGAGTGTATGTAATCTGATTGAATAATACAAAGTACCTGAAGAGGATCTCAAGGCAAATCTTAAGTAGAGGAAGTAGGAAATATCTTAAGGCTCGGGGGGAAGAATAGTACTTCATACTTCAGAAAGTTCTTTAGAGTTATACAGTGTTTGTGTTATTATCTAGTGAATCAAATAGTTGTAGAAGGATTACAGTTGAAGAAAGTCTTGAATAATAAAGAAAGGAGTACAAATCGTGAAGAAGATAGTAACCGTAGTGTTTGGTATTACATTTCTAGTGTTAGGTTTGACCGCCTGTGGTGGTGGTGATGAGGTAGATGCTTTTCTCGACGCAACTGAAAACATGCTCGATGTAATGGAAAATGATGTCATCCCTGCCGCAGAGGAAATGGCCTCAGCAATGAAGGCAATGGAAGAAAGTGATTTAGATCCAAGCTCATTTTCTGAAAGCCAGATGAAGCGAATAGAAGAAATTGAGAAAAAGGGAGAGAGTCTGGATAGAAAAATGCAGAATATGGATATTGATTTACCTTTCTAATCAGTAAGCTGATTTAGATATACTGCAAATCAGTCAAAAGGGAGAACTTAATAAAATGGGTTCTCCCTTTTTCTTTTCTAACACGTTCTGACTTTTCATAGATTCAGACCGTATGGATCGTGCCTGCCCCACCGTTAAACTGCGCTCCATTTCGGAAGATGACCTCTCTTTCCGGCGAGAGCTGATTTCCCAACCAGAGACGAGAGAGCACCAGCCGCTGCAGGAGCGGACGGAAGAGGAACTCCGCCAGCACCTCCACCGATACACCGAACACGACCTCGGCCACCCCCATCACCGGGAGTACAAGTGGGTGGTGATTGATACCGAATCCCTAGAGCCGGTGGGTGTGGTATCTTTTGGTAAGCTCGATATTGGACAGAAGATCGGGCGGATCGGTTATAGCATTCATCCGAGCTGGTGGGGTAAGGGATTTGGGGCTGCTTCCGTTGGAGCCGTGGTGAAAAAAATATTCAATGAGTCAGATTGTAAGCGGATTGAAGCGGAATGCTCCATTCATAACCCGGCATCCGTCAGAGTACTGGAGAAAAACGGTTTTGTCAAGGAAGGAGTCAAGAGAGGCTACCTGGAGATTCGAGGTGAAAGAGTGGATCATTACAGTTTTGGGCTGTTAAAGGAAGATTGGGAGGAACAAAGATGAATTACGAATTCAAAGATAGGCGAGCGATCGTTACTGGAGCATCCAGTGGTATCGGCAAAGGGATTGCATTGCGATTCGCTAAAATGGGGATGAAAGTG
>Ga0208411_1000692_pt1 | contig 25048 bp, 25 predicted proteins | sample ETN01SmetaG_4_FD_185793 | JGI IMG/M metagenome (GOLD analysis project Ga0208411, IMG submission 185793) | Marine microbial and viral communities from oxygen minimum zone, Eastern Pacific Ocean - ETNP2014F12-01SV261 (SPAdes) (version 2) | ecosystem: Environmental > Aquatic > Marine > Oceanic ... | reverse complement strand
TGTCCAGGCTGGTTTACAGATGCATTTATTAACATTTGATGTATTTGCCTATTACAGGTATACCATGGCCAAGGATGTAATCCCTGGAAATAACGGTTTTGGCAGCTTTAATGTGAGGTTTGGTTTCGGAATCTAAATTATAAATTAATTCTGATGTGAAAAGGGGTGATTCACCCCTTTTTCATTTATAATTCATTCGTACAGCAATGTACTGCCCCACCGCTTAAGGCATATTGAGATAATGGAGCAATAATGTGTTCTATCCCCAAGTCCTTAATTTTTCTGTTAATATGAGGATTCGAAAAGGCACTCGGGCATACAAGAACACCTGGCAGAGGCAGTGTGTTTGTAGCAAAAGAACCAGGATGGCCTGTGGTGCCGATTCCATCCTCAATCGGAATATCCAAAATGGGGATATTTCTTTTATTTGCAAAATTATTTAATTCTGTTTGCGAATGATTGGCTAATTCTGCCAAACAGCAAATGATGGCGCAGATGCTACCATCTTGACCTAATACAGGAGAAAAATAAGCATCCAAATGAAATACATTACTCTCCAGCAGTATGAGTTTTCCAATGTTGAGTGTCGTTGCTACGGCATCTGCCCCTGAACGGCTATTACGGGACAGGCCGCTGAAAAGAATGTTATCTTGCTTACAGAAATAAAATTCACCTCCCTCGGCGAAAAGACCAGATTTTTCGGGTAAATACGTAATGGATAATCCCAGCGTCTCTAATATTGGAACTATATATTGTTGCTCAACTCTTCTTTGCGGATTTCGAAATTGTAGAATCACCGCATTACCATTTTGATCTGTAATAAACTGATCCCGGATATAGATAAAATCGTGCTGTAGATACTTATCATTCAGTTTCCTTGGAAATGGTGATTCAAATATATCTACACCCAGTCCTTTAAGAATGGTAATTAGTGTATTGCGCTCAGATACTACAAGCGATTGATTGGGAATAGCTCCGGCCAGCATGGCGGGATTATCGTCGTATGCAGGAACACCCTGCCCCCACCAGGGGGAGGATGGCAGTTCTGAAATAATAATTTTCATTTAATTAATCAAATAGATTTATTATCTCTAAAACCCGGTTAATTTCTGATTTATAAAAGACTCAATCTGGTCTTTCAGAATATCCCTGGTTTCCCGGTACGGTATAAGATCACCGGGTTCCGCACCCCATCCATGAAAGGGATCATCAATGCTCCAGTGAATTTGTTTCACATCTCCAGGGAATACAGGACATACCTGGCGGGCATTATCGCAAACGGAAATAACAATATCAACGTCTTTATCCAGGTATTCATCAATGCTGTCAGCCGAATGATTGGAAATATCTATCCCCAACTCGGCCATAACGATAATGGATGCAGGGTGCAGGCGAGAAGGGTGGCTGCCGGCGCTGAATACTTCAAAACGGTCACCGGCCATATATCTTAGTAGACCCTCGGCCATTTGTGAACGACAGCTGTTGCCGGTGCAGATGAAAATGACTTTTGTCCTATTTCCCATAATTGTATTTATTGACCTATTATTTATAAATCCAAACAGGGAGGGTCTCTAATACACCCTGATAATATCTATAAAACCTGCCGGAGTATAATAGAATTTATTTATTTCTAATATATACTGCGGGGATATTATGCTCGTATGTTAAACAATGTGATAGAGATGAACATAAATTGTTGAATTATTAACCGTTATGACAGTTTTTTCATAGGAAAAGTAAGGGTAGATTCAATCAGTAATATTTCAAGACAGTTTTGTGCAATTATTTTTCTTATTTCGTAGTTTTTTTCTTTGTTCTTTGAACTTGTTTTTTTTCTCTGCTTGTGCCGGCCGGATTTCGCCGGGATATATGCCCACGGCCAAATCAAGCCCCCTTTACCAGAAAATGGATAAGACAGGAGATCTGGTCTATACGGCACATAAATCATCCCTAAAAAGACCGTTTCTTTCTTTTGCTAACAAAAACAGATTTTATCTTTATACCGTTAATAACCGGGAATCAAAATGGGTAAGAATTGTATTCGAGTATAATGGTATTGATCGGCTGCTTATTGATAAAATCTCGCTTAAAAATGGGAAATCACAGAAACTGGAATGGAATTTCAGTAATAATGATAATAATGTTGATGGTCGTCACGGCGGTATTGTCCATGAAAAGAAAGACCTGCTGGTAACTCAAGAACAATTTGAGAAGTTGATGCAGTTGTTAAAACCCCGAACCATGGTAGAGTATAGTTTCAGCAGCGATTATGAGGAGGAATACCCCATAACAAAAGAAAGTTTAGAAGGATCACTGAAGCTGGTAGAATATTATGAATCCATTCCCCTGGCCGTATTGAGATGAAACATTACTTCGCAGTATATTTTCTCGTAGCCGCCCTGGTTCTTTCCAGTTATGTCTGATCTGACCCGTCGAGAATTTATCCGCCAGAGTATGCTGTTAGCCGCAGGAATGGCATTGGTGTCCTGCGAAGATGATCAGGTTGAAACAGGTCACGAATCTCCAGGCGCTCTCTCAGGAACTCAACCTTCCAAAAGGGTGATTATTGTTGGCGCGGGGATATCCGGGCTGGTTGCCGGGTATGAGTTGAGCTGTGCCGGACATGATGTAACAATTCTGGAAGCGAGAAACCGAGTGGGAGGGCGGGTATATACTCTGCGCACGCCGTTCTCCGATGGACATTTTGCAGATGCCGGGGCGGCCCGAATTCTTCCAGACCACGATATGACAATTGGTTATGCGGATCATTTTGGATTAACACTCGATCCCTTTTATCCTGAATCGAGTTATTATATTAACTTGTCAGATGATGAGCGAACTCTGATTTCTGCAAGTGATTATCTCAATAATCCGCCCTGGGAAGGGTTCCCGGTTAACCGTAAGGATTTTATAAAAATTCGGGGAGGTACGGATAAATTACCCCGGGCTTTCGCTGATACACTTACTGATCTCATTCATCTGGCAACACCTGTTGAATCGATTGAGCAAAATGCTGATGGTATTATTGTGGTCGTCTCTGATGGGACTGAGTATAGCGCAGACAGCGCACTCTGCACTGTTCCGTTGCCGGTATTAAACCGAATTCAATTTTCTCCGCAACTTTCTGATGCAAAAGTAGAGGCCAGCAGCGGTGGGTATGATTATGCAGCATCCACGAGGGTTTTTATGCAGTTTGCGAACCGTTTCTGGGAGAGTGAAGGGCTGAATGGCTGGGGCAATACCGACTGGCCGGAGGAAATATGGCATCCAACATGGGATCGTGGAGGCGCTAGAGGCTTACTCATGTCATATCTGTTTTATGATCGTGCAGTTGAACTGGACCAACTCAGTGAGGAAAACGGTACTCAACATCTACTCAATCGATGGACCAATGTTTTCCCTGGAGTGTATGATAACATAGAACTAGAGCACAGTACTTCACATTCATGGGTTTTGCAGGAGTGGTCGGGCGGTGCATGGGCCTCACCGACAGAAGAACAAAATGATGCACTGGCCTCACACATTGGCGTTGCTGAAGGCCGAATACATTTTGCCGGTGAACATGCATCGGATTATCACGGCTGGATGCAGGGAGCGCTGGTTTCCGGACTGCGGGCGGCCACGGAAATCCACGAAGGAGAATAATTATATTTTTTAAAATCCTATGCAATCTTCCGGGACCAACTGTCGTTACGCCAGGCTCTGGACAGATGAGCGGAGTGGTACTATTTGTTCTTTATTTCTTTATGCTTTTCTATATGTTCAATAATGGCCGATGACACTTCCGGGAAAGATTCCTGGATTAACCAGTGCCCCGCGTCCAATTCGATGAGCCTGTAAGGTCCCTTCATATAATCCCCAGTTAGTTCAGCACCTGTCCTTCCCAGGGCCATATCCCTGTTCCCCCAGATTAACTGGCTGGGTACAGTTACATCATCAAACGCGATCTGATCCTCAGCTTCCACTGTTATCCCAATGTTGGCCCGGTACCAGTTCAGGGCTGCTTTCATAGCCCCGCGCTGCTGAAAGATATTCAAATATATTTCCTTTTGCTCCGGAGAACTTTTGTTCCAGATATTTTTCAAATTGGAATATTTATTCCATGAAAAATATAATTCCGGAATAAACGGCAGTTTAAAAAAGCCAATATATCTGCTTCTCTCCTGCTGGTCCTTATCGTACTTGTATGCATATGAAAATGCTTTCATATGGGGCACGGACATTGCTGTCCAGCTCAAGACCTTTTCCGGTTGGAGCGCAACAACAGCCCAGCCAATGGCTGAGCCCCAGTCATGACCAACCAAATGAAACTGCTCAAAGTCAAAAGCATCCGCCAATGCGAACACATCTTCTGCAATATTTTTAATCGAATATTCTTTTACATCCCCGGGTCTGGCCCCGGGGCTATACCCTCTTTGATTGGGAGCGATAACCCTGTAACCCCGGCTGGATAGCTGATGCAATAGATCAACCCACATATGGGATGTTTCCGGGAAGCCGTGGAGCAGTATAACAGCTTCGCCGGTATTTTCCAACCCTGCTGACCTGCAGGAAAAAACAAGCTCCCCATGATGCACTTCAATGAAGGACTCATTATTATTTTCTGAATGTTTATCAATACTAGGTTGCTTCATTTGGCTGACAAGAAAGGTGATCAAAATAAATAATGCAAACAATAGTTTTTTCATACATTAAACCGGGCTGCGAACTGTTATAGGTCGAATACCGCTTCCGCGTTTTTATAGAGAAACATTTCCTGATTTTCCGCGCGGAGTCCCAGGGAATCCAGGTCCTGTAAGCAGTCCCCGGGTGTGATCATGGGATAGTTGCTGCCGAACATGACCTTCGAAGCCCCATGGGCATTCATATATTGAACCAGTTCAGCAGGATACCGTGAAGATTTATACGCTGAGGTATCGATATAAACATTAGGAAATTTTGTGGCGTAGGCTATCATTTCTATATGCCAGGGATAACCAATATGCCCGCAGACTATTTTTAATTGGGGATGATCCAAGGCAATTTTTTCAATATAACCTGGTCGTCCTGTTTCCGATGTTTTAAGGGGGCCGGTGAGACCAACCTGCAGGCAGACAGGAATATTAAGATTTACACATTCTTCCAGCAGGGGCTGGTAGTAAGAATGGGTGCAAGGCAACTCCCAAAGCCACTGAATAACCCGCAATGCTTTAAAATGATGTTCCAGAACATACTTTCTTATCGTGGATATGGCTGATTCTGTTTCCCGGATATCCACTGCGGCAACACCAAAAAACCGATCCGGGTATTTCATGGTAATGGACAGCACTTCTTCATTGGAAATCATTGGTCCTTCCGGACCGTGCCATGCAGAAATAAGCGCTTTTTCTACCTGTGCAGAATCAAGCACTCTAAGAGTGTCCTCAAGGGGGATCTTTTTGAAACCCTGCTTTAGCCACCTTTTCAGGGAATCAAAATAAGGATAGGTGAAAAAATGCTCTGATGGATGTTGCATCCAGGCATCGATAACCTTCATAAAGATAATGCCCTGAACAAAGGGGAATCACGGCACTCCCGTCCTGGAAGATTTTTCAACCTGTCAAATGGAAAAACAATATTTATGAAATTTGTAGGAATCAATTTCATTCCCAGTCAGATGAACCATAACCTGCCATCACTGCCCCATTTTCTATTGGTTTCATGCTATGGTTTATGCCCGATACCATGCCGTTTCTGAAATATTTATCAAAGCCAGATGCTGCTGCTGCATTCCAAATAACATTACAGTTTTGGACCAGTTTGGTCACGGCATAGCCTGATGCCATAAAAAAACCGCCATCCTCCGTTTGGTGGATCCAGCCTTGGCTGCCGCCAACGTAGTCATCGCAATTATTGCCAAGGTAATCAAAAAAAGTGATTCCTTCGCTGTCGAATGTGGCATATTGAATATCACTGCCGGAACAATCCTCGTCCTCGTAAAGATAGGTGCCAATATGGATGGAATTCGTTTCTGGAATATTTTCTGGTTGGTTATCATCACAACTCCAAAACGCCAGTCTAATAAACAACAGAATTAGTAAAGTAGGGTTGATCATATCAAAATCTAATAATCATCCCACAAACAAAAAACAAAGCTGGAAGCATAATGAAATAATCATTATATCAGTTATTCCCCGCTTCTCTTTGGGCCCGGATTTTTTTATTTAGTTCAATTACTTTTTTGCTGCCCTTACACCAGGGAGGCAATATGTCCCAGTCAGGAATGCCGTCATCTATAAGAGCACCATGATTATTCTGCCGTCTAGGGTAACCTTCAGCGGGCAAAGCCCCTACAATCAAACATACCAATTCAAATTTATCATCAGCCTTCAGAGCGCGATACACCTCGGGATCCACCCGTACCACATCTCCAGGTGATAATTCTACAAGTTCCCCATCCAGATAAATAACCCCTTTACCATTTAATACAATATAGGTTTCTTCCTGATACTCGTGTTTGTGTGAAAAAGTATATCCTTTCCCAGCAGGTAAACGAGCAAAACCCATTCCAAGAGCAGTTAATTTTATGTCATCCCGGACAAAGGTCAACCAATAGGGAAGATTCCCTAAATCATATGTTTGTTTATGATAATTCACATTGTCTCCTTTTATATAAAGTTATAGGTAATGAGAAATTTATGCTTATTTCCTGCGGCAGGATTTGATGTAATAGCGCAGTGTAGCTAATCATGTATTTTCGGCAGGGCTTGATGCTGTAAAAAGGGTGATCTATTTATACAATGCTCTGTTTATTTACCTCCTGCTTAATTGTGTATTGAATCAACTTTGCCATTTTTAATGTAGACTAAATCGGCTTTGAAATTGTTATAAACCCATTGTTCGCTTTTACCCTGTCGCGTAACTGTTGTATTTATATACGATGGATTGCCCCAGGATATTCTAACCTGTCTTTCTGTCATGCCTACACTTATTCTTCCACTCTTTACAATATCAATGGTCTCATCACCCCATTCTTTTGGAAATGGGTCTGCTGTGTAATAGTAATTATCAACAAATCCTTTTGATCTGTCTTTATAATTATATTTCACATAGCCTGCTCTGCCATCTTTTGATTTGATCATTAACCATAATGGTCTATCAAAACCACCATTGTAGTACGGGTAGATATCTGTGATTTTTACTTCATCAAATCTATCAAATGGTTTTTTAGAAAAGGTGAAAAATGTAGTGGTGGATGGATATAAAAACTCTTTTGTTTTATTCAACCAGATCGTTTGCCCAATCATTTTTTTTATTTTAACAATTTCATCGGTAAAACAACAATAAGGAGGCGGGATGTTTTCTGCCAATTCCCAATTTGTTCTTGCATATTTTATATTTCTTCCATCATTCATTTGGATTAATAAATACTCTGATCTATTGCGATAAAACTTGCCCAATATTTTTCCATATTGGTTTTCAAGTTTGGAATAATTAATGAAACGGTCATTTTCGTTCAATAAAGAAAATTTACTATTTATGGTTTTGAATGATTTATAATTATCACCAATCTTTACAAATAATATTTCTTTTCCACTCCAATCAAGTTCTTTAAGAATTGACTTTTTTACAGGGGCTCGTGAAATTGCCTTTTTTGGAGGCGCGGCTGATATACGAATGTGTAGGGAATTACATCCAATTATGATGAGACAAAATGATACTGTAATGATTAAAAATGCTAAATGGTGCCTAATCACAATCCAAATCTACCCATCCTCCCATATACAAAAAACCCACTACTGGGAATAGAATGTCTATAATTTTTACATAAGCATTATATTGTTATAGGAATCTAATATGATAAAGATACCGAGAAAAAATAAAGATAAAATCATCCAAGACATTCAAGAATGGTTTCAAGAAAACCTTGAACAGGAAATAGGCAGTTTAGATGCTGAATTTTTACTCGATTTTTTCACAGAGAATTTTGGAGGTTTTTATTACAACCAAGCACTTACTGATGTGCATACTCTTATTTATGAAAAAACTGAATCATTAGCCGATAGTATCTACGACCTGACTAAAGATACATTCACTAATTAGAAAGCCCCATCGGGTTATGGGGCCAACCTAATCCCACAAACAAAAAACAATAAAACTTATTAACTTTGAATAGATTTACAGGAGTTAGAAATAAGAAAGCTATTTATAACTATCCTTTTTAGTATCGGATTGTGTTTTGGTCAGTACTTAACCGGTAATGAATTTTTTAATGATTACCCGGAAGGGATTCAAGATTTTTTATTAATGGCAGAATAAAATGGTTAAAAAACTAGTAATCCTGTTTGGACTGGTATTGTCATTTCCTCATAGTCAGGACATTAAATTGATGACATATAATATCCGCTATGATAATCCTAATGATGGTGAAAATAATTGGCATAATAGAAAAGAAACACTAGTCAATCAGATTCTTTTTTATAAACCGGACATAATTGGAACGCAAGAAGGTTTAGAGCATCAGATTCAGTATATTAATGATAATTTAAAATCCTATAAATACGTGGGCATTGCCAGAGCAGATGTTAAAGAAGGCGGAAAGGGTGAATATTCTGCTATTTTTTACAACACTGATAAATACGCTGCTTTGATCAACGAAACATTCTGGCTTTCAATAACCCCTGAAAAACCATCCAGAGGCTGGGATGCGTCACTTAATCGCATCTGTACATATGTCTTATTAAAAAGTAATTCTTCTGGTGAGAGATTTTGGATCTTTAACACACATTTTGATCATATTGGGAAAAAGGCTAGGGAGAAATCAGCAGAGTTAATTTTAGAAAAAATCAATTCAATTAATAAGGAAAATCTACCATTGTTTTTAATGGGAGATTTCAATTTAATACCGGCCGAATTGCCGATTCAATTAATTGTGGAACAGTTAAATGACTCAAAAGAGATCAGTCAACAATCCCCTTTTGGCCCCGAGGGAACCTATAATGGTTTTGATGTTTACAAACGACCCGATAAAAGAATTGATTATATATTTGTTAGTAAAAATAAGATTACAGTGAAAAAGTATGGTGTTTTAGCTAATGTGAAAAATCAAAAATATCCTTCTGACCATTTTCCTGTTTTGATTATAGCCGAAATGAGATAGTTGGCATCATCTCTATTAACCCATAAATCAATCTTATAATATTACCATTGAAGTATACTCATCCTCCCACAAACAAAAAACCTCACGAAGGTGGGGCTATAATTGAATGGGGAAAAATCCGCACCCATATCTATGTGTTAAGATGTGCATTAGTATCCATTGGTGTCCAAAAGAAAAAGCTCAAAGGATTGGAGGCTTTCTCTTCGTGAACTATCTCAATTAAGGAGTGGGCCCACAGGGACTCGAACCCCGAACCAACAGATTATGAGTCTGCTGCTCTAACCAATTGAGCTATGGGCCCTAAAAGGGGGCGAAAATTACAATTTATTTATAATGACATTAACTTTTTTCATTGAAAGGCCCTGCTGCGGCTCTAAAATTCTGGCATCACAACCAGATGAAAAAACAAAAACATAATGTCCACCGGATTTTTGGCATCAACAATGCCCTTGCTGTGCTGGCGTCTGAGAGATTTTTCATCCGCCGGGTAGAGCTGCAGAAAAACGGGCGGGCTGAAAAATCTGAAAAATTATTGAACCTGATCAATAAAAGTGATGCCTCCTGCCAACTCCTTCAAAAACAGGATTTTCTGAGAATGTATGGTGGTGTTCGTTCCCAGGGTGTAGCAGTCGAATTTTCCGGTATTGTTCTCGCAGGTCATCTGCCGGATTTTTCCCGGGAAAGATCGACCTGCCTGCTGGCGCTGGACCAGGTGGAGGACCCCCAGAACCTGGGGCAGATCATCCGTACCGCTGAGTGTGCAGGGGTGGATGGCCTTCTGCTCCCCAAGCATCACAGCGCCCCCATCACGGATGCAGTGCTGCAGGTAAGCCAGGGGGCTTTTGCGACCATGCCTTTGTATGAGGTCACTAATCTGCGGGAAGCACTATCAAGACTGAAAGATGCTGGCTTTTGGGTTGTGGGCCTGGAGAACAGCATTGCGGCAAAACACTGGCATAAAATCGATTATAAAGAGAAAATAGTGATTGTTATTGGCAGTGAAGGAAAAGGTATCCGGGAAAAAGTAATTGAATCCTGCGACTTTAAGGCCACTATTCCCATGCAAGGGAATACGAATTCCCTGAATGTATCCGCGGCGGCAGCCGCAATTCTATTTGAACGGCTGCGGCAAATAAACAAGGAATAGGAATATGGCTTCTACCCATGATTACCATAATGATCCCAGGAATGATAATATCCTGATCTATATCAATGGTGAATATTTTCAGCGCTCAGAAGCGAAAGTTTCTGTTCTGGACAGCGGTTATCTACTGGGAGACGGCGTCTGGGAAGGGATTCGTCTGCACAAAGGTCACCTGGTTCACCTAGATGAACATTTAGATCGGCTATACTCCGGCGCAGAAACCCTGGCAATGGATATTGGCCTTTCCAAAGTGGAAGTAAAGCAGGCTTTGGAAACCACCATACAAAAAAACGGAATGAAGTCAGATGTCCATATTCGTCTCATTGTTTCCCGGGGAATAAAGAAAACACCCTACCAGAGTCCGAAGGTTACCATGGGCAACCCAACGGTTGTTGTCATCCCCGAATACAAGAAAGCCAGCGAGGAGGTAAAAAAGAAAGGTATTACCTTGGCTACGGTGACCACCCGGCGGGACCACACTGTGCAGGATCCGCGGGTCAATTCCTTGAGCAAACACAACTGTATTGCCGCCTGTATCGAGGCCGATCGGCTGGGAGTGGACGAAGGACTAATGCTGGATCCTCACGGGTTTGTGGCCACCTGTAATTCCACAAATTTTTTTATGGTGCACAGCGGTGAGGTGTGGACCTCCACTGGTGAATACTGCCTGAACGGGGTCACCCGGGGGGCAGTTATCCGGCTCTGCAGGGAATATGACGTTTCTGTGCAGGAAAAGAATTTTATCCCTGAAGATGTATATTCTGCTGATGAAATATTTGTCACCGGCACTTTCGCCGGCGTAATTCCCGTGATTTTGGTGGACGACAATAAAATTGGCGGCGGCATGCGGGGACCGCTAACAAAAAATCTCCAGAACTGGTATGCCCTGGATATTGAGAAACAGGCTATCGGTTCATGATTGCTGGAGGGACTCGTATTGCCATGTGGTCTGGGCCGAGGAATATTTCCACAGCCATGATGCGCTCGTTTGAAAACAGACCGGATACTGTTGTGATTGATGAACCTTTCTATGCCCATTATCTGGACAAAACAAGATTAGAACACCCCGGAAGGGATAAAATACTGGCCTCCCAGAGCACAGACTGGAATGAAGTGGCAACGATGCTCCTTGGACCAATTCCGAAGGGACAGCTTGTCTGGTATCAAAAACATATGGCCCAGCATAACCTGGAAGGCTGCGACCTTTCCTGGACCCGAGATGTCATTAACTGTTTTTTGATTCGCGATCCCGAAGAAGTGATCCACAGCTACGGCAAGCGCTTCCCCATTGAAAATGAATTGCTGCTGGGGTTTATCCAGCAGGCGGAACTATTCAGAGATATCCTGGACCAGACCGGGACTGCGTCTCCGGTGCTGGATGCAAAAGATATCCTCACGAATCCCCGAATTATTCTTGAGAAACTATGTGCTGTTATCGGGATTGACTTTACCCAAGACATGCTTTCCTGGCCTGCCGGCCCCCGGGAAAGCGACGGAATTTGGGCCCCGTATTGGTACGACCGGGTAGAAGCTTCCACCGGTTTTAATCCCTATAGAAAAAAGGAAATAATGATTCCAGAGAATCAACAGTACCTGCTGGAGAAATGCTGCCCTGCCTATGAATATCTGTTCCAGTACAAATTGTGAGACAAATTATATCCTATTTTTTACCAACAAAAGGAAATGCCATGAGTAATGAAAAATCCACCCGCAGAGAATTTATAAAGACCGGCTTGTTTCTTGGGGCCGGTGCACTCCTGCCAGGTGGCTTTGCCTTGACCAATATGATACAAAACAAAAACAGCGATGATCGGAGAATCATCATTATTGGTGCGGGACTGGCAGGGCTGGCCTGTGCCTATGACCTTGAGCAGGCAGGGTTTAATATCCTTCTTCTGGAAGCCAGATCACGTCCTGGAGGCCGGGTCAGGACATACAGGGACCCCTTTACGGATGGGCTTTATGCGGAAATGGGCGCGGAATATGTGAATTCTGAAGATCGATATATTCACAAATATGCCAAGGAATTCGGCTTATCTATTCTGGCGGCAAAACTCTATGACGGCATCTATGTACGGGGGAAAAAATTCAAGATGAAGGATTTCCAGCGTCTGCGGAAGAAACTCCCCTATGCCAGTGTAGAGGGCGGGGAACTCTTCGGGCAGGAAAAGAAATACATTAATCATTGGGTGGAAAGAATTCAGGCCTGGTCCGAACAAAATGCTGTTTCCTGTTTCAGCTGCCATGATTTTGGCGGGCAGAAAAAAATTAAGAATCCCATCAGCATCAATAATCTTCCCCAAGATATCCTGGATTTGGACAACCTGTCCATTGCAGACCTTTTGCGGAAAGAGGGCGCTCCCCGGGATATTATTGAATTATACACATTCACAAATGCCACAGAAAGCACTGGGCGCCCGGAAACACTTTCTGCATTTTCTATGGTGTTTGGTCATTTTATGGCCGGCGGTTTTAATGAAAAAACGGATGAAGGCAGGATCCATGGCGGCAATGATCAACTGCCAAAGGTATTTGCAAAATCCCTGGCTGATAAGGTACTGTACCACCGTCCGGTAAAAAAAATTGAGTATAATAACAGCGGGGTGGAAGTTTCCTTTTTGGAAAACGGGAATCTAACCTCAATCAAGGGAGATAAATGCGCCATTGCCATGCCGGTATCCATATTAAGGCGGACAAAGATCAGCCCGGCTTTTGCACCGGATAAAATGCACTGCATTCGCAAGCAGAGTTATGGCCATGTTATGAAAATTGCAATGCAGTTTAAGCAACGTTTCTGGGACAAGCCTGAAAGCCTGGGGCAGCGGGTGTTTACCGATACACCATTGCGCAGGGTTTACCATCATTCCATAGATCAGCCTGGTCCCAGGGGAATTTTATTATCGTTCACATCCGGGACAGATGCGGAAAAACTGGGTCGAATGAGTGAAGTAAGAAGAATGGAAGTTGCCCAAAGTACCTGTGGAAATATCTGGCAGGAAGCACCCAGTCACTGGGAAAACGGCGTAAGCAAGTACTGGAACGAGGACCCCTGGCTGCGCGCTAGTTACTCTATGGTTGGTGTGGGTCAGAAGGATTTCAGGGAAATATTGGCCAGAAAAGAGGGGCTGTGCCATTTTGCCGGTGAACATACATCCATTCACCGGTCTTCTATGAATGGGGCAATTGAATCGGGCCTGCGGGTCAGCAGGGAGATCCAGAGAGACAATTAATTATTTGGCCTCCCAGCAGATGGGGAAAAGAGGATGATCCAGGGGGTCATCTTGCTTAAATGACTTTAATTCTGGAAACGGAGGTGATGTTTCTCCTGGTCTTTCAGCGTAAACCGCGTCGTCACCAATCCATCGGGATGCAAAGGCCCTCCTCCGGGTTTGCCTACGAGGGTTTCCTGATCCCCCATGGAGAGTTTTAAAATGAAACACAATACAATCCCCCGGCTCCAAATCCCAGGATAAAATCTTATATTGGTGGCGATTGGTTTCAATATCGGGGATAGATTCAAAACTGCCGAGCTGATAGTCATATTCCTCATGGGTCAGGAATTTTTTTGGCGTATACATTTTCCCCCAAGTGTGCGAACCGGACACAAACTCTAAACCATACTGTTTTGGTACAGGATCCAAAGGCAACCAAATGGTGCAGACCTGTTCACCATCTACGCAGTAGTAGGGCTGATCCTGATGCCAGGGAGTCGGCTGTAAAGTTTTAGGCTCTTTTACAAGAACATGTTCATGAAAGATACGTAACTGATATGAACGAGTCAGCTGTCCGGCAATTTCTGCTGCAGGAGAATTGAATACAAAATCTTTGTACTCGTCAAAGCGATCCCAATTACAATAATCATCGTAAAAATCGCCTTCATCATTTTCTGTTGTGTACTGGCACGCATAGGGACCAGGATCTTTTCGATTTTTTTCTATTCCTTCTCCCAAAATTGAAAGCCAATCATGATCAAAGGCCTTTTTAAGCAGTATGGCTCCTTTTTCGGAATATTCTTGAATTTGAGAATTAGTGATCAACCTTGATTGACCCGGCCATAAAATAATTGCTGTACTTCTGGACTATTCAGAGCGTTTGGCCTGTCCTTATAACATAATGTGCCTAAATAACGAGTTATATTTCCTATAACCGGTGTAACACGGTGCAGTGAATAAAATCCTGCAAAAATAAGTAAATCACCTGGTTCAACATCTAATGTAACTACATCTTTTTGATCTCCATTTAGAATGGCACCTAAGTTTGAAAAGTTATCACAATCTTTTTTACGAAGATTCGGAACACATTGAAAAAGACCTCCCGCAATTGGTTTTTGAATAAGCAATGTTATGGTTACCTGTGATTCATCGTAATGCCATCCATGATTTTGACCCTCACCCATACAATTTATTGTAAGGGCTGCCATGGGATCTGCCATTCGATATAATGAATGGCCCAATACTGGAGATAGAAAATTCATTAATGGATCCCAATTGTAAAGTTGATGTAAAGCATCTTGTGGGTCCATGAGATCATAGGGAATGGAATTTAAGGATGTGTGTTCTTTTATTCGTAATGGATGGTCAGCAGGGATAGACTCATCGTCATCTTGAAAAAAAACATTATGGCTGTTTTCACAATAATGCGATAGTTGAACAGACTGATCCGCTTCATAAACTATTTTTTTAATTATCTGCTTCTGAACAAATTCTTTAAGTATACAAACACCTGACTCGTCCAATGAATTCCTGCATTGATCTACCAGATGTCTCCAGCCATCAGAATCTGGATTGTCCAATGGATATATATCACTGTTTATATATTCTGCAGGGCTATGCATATATATTTAATATAAAGCGTTTTACACGATCACCCGAAGATTAAATTCTCTAGTATATTTGATAATGGAAGCAAAGAATCCCTCATCAAAACTTGAACGCCAGCTAGGATTATTTGACAGCTCAATGATGGTGATCGGCATTGTTATCGGTTCAGGTATATTCATGACTACAGGATTGATGGCAGGGGCGATCCCATCGGTAACATTGATCTTGATCACTTGGGCTTTGGGAGGGTTGCAAATGCTGGCCGGTGCTCTAACATACGCTGAATTGGGTGCTGCAATGCCAAAAGCAGGAGGGCAGTATGTCTACCTTCGAGAGGCATATGGGCCATTACCCGCCTTTCTTTTTGGGTGGGTTGCATTTATTGCTTACTTGACAGGAACAAATGCAGCAATTGCTGTTGCTGTTGCTGAACATTTAGGTTCATTCTATCCCAGTCTTTCAACTCATAATAGTATAATAGGTATTGGTAGTTTTTCAATATCTGGTGGCCAAATATTTGCTTTGTCTCTAATTGTTGTTTTATCTCTTATAAATTATTTGGGTATTGTATTTGGAAAATGGATCCAAAATATTTTCACGGTGTTGAAAATTGGCAGCATTTTATTATTCGCACTCGCTGGATTATTTATTTCTACAGGTAATCATTTAGATTTTTCATTAAATCCAACCAATATGAGTATTGGATCGATACTGATGGGCATGGGGGTTGCCCTGGTGGCCGTAAACTGGACAGTAGGGGGGTGGGAATATATAACTTTTGCGGCAGGGGAGATCAAGAACCCTAAAAATAATCTACCTTTGGCTCTCATTATTGGAACGATAGTGATCCTTGTATTGTATTTCCTGATAAATGTCGCATATTTAAAGGTATTACCAATGGGTTCTCTTATGGGTGAAATAAAGGTAGGTGAAACTGCTGCTAGAGCGATCTATGGCCCAGGGATAGCAGGCGCGTTTTCCATGGTTGTGATTATTTCTATGTTTGGTTCATTGAATGGAAATATACTGGTTGGCCCCAGAGTATCATACGCTATGGCCAAAGATCATTTATTTTTTTCCAGAGCAGCTGATGTTCATCCAAAATTTCATACACCAGGCAATGCAATCATGATTCAAGGTTTTTGGGCAGCAATCTTAACTCTATCTGGCACATTTGAGGAATTGATCACGCTGGTGGTATTTGTGAATTTTATGATGTGGATTGCTGCATCATCAACTGTGTTTGTATTAAGGAAAAAACAACCGGACCTAGAGCGCCCCTATAAAGTATGGGGCTATCCGTATGTCCCAGCTTTTTTCATCATATTTTCCATGGCCATCATGGTCAATACATTCTTCAGTGCCCCGGGACAATCTCTTCTTGGCTTGGCCCTTACACTGTTGGGAGTCCCAGTATATTTTTACTGGCGGAAAAAAATATGAAGTCAACATTCTCCATGTCAGAATCGTAAATTTTTGACCCCTGATCAAGTTGAAGATGAATAAAGATTCTGTAATATCTGATTTTGTTCCGGGACTGATTGCCGGAACCATCAATGCCATCGTCTGCATTGTGTCGGCCATGGCGCTAGCGGCTCTCATTTTTACAGGACCATTGGCTGAATATCTATCCCAGGGGATCGGAATTCTTTTGGTGGGCACAGTAATATTTGCCGTATTGTCTGCACTGACAGCTACCTATCCGCTGATTTTCAGTGCCCCCCAGGATATTCCCATTGCCATCCTAGCTCTGATGGCGGCAACCGTTGCGGCAGGAATGGGTGGAGAAATGACCGGGGAACAGCTTTACCGGTTCATATTTGTGGCCATTGGCTTGACATCGATACTGGTAGGCCTGTTTTTTTATATCCTGGGACGGTTCAAATTGGGAAAGCTGGTGCGCTACATTCCCTTTCCAGTGGTAGGCGGATTTTTGGCTGGAACCGGATGGCTGATTGTCAAATTCTCTTTTGCCATGATGACCGACCTGGACCTGAGTCTGGCCAACATGGTAATCCTGTTTGAAAAAAACATCTTCAATCAATGGTTTCCCGGCTTTGTTTTTGCCGTGGTCCTGCTGCTGGCGACCCGGCGGTTCAGCCATTACCTGCTGACACCAGGAATCCTGTTCGGCAGTATCGCTCTGTTCTACATGGTTATGTTTTCCCGGGGATTCTCCTACACAGCGCTGGAGGCTAACGGACACCTGCTGGGCCCCTTTCCGGACGGTGGCCTGTTTCCCGGCATGCCGTTCGAATATGTATCTCGATTTCGCTGGGATCTATTTATTGTGCACCTGCCCGCCATTGGCACTATGATGATCCTGAATGCTGTTGCAGTTCTGTTCAATTACAGCGGTCTAGAGCTCATTGTGAAAGAAGATTTTGACCTGGACAAGGAACTGCGCCTCACTGGATACAACAATATGGTTGCAGGACTGGCTGGAACGCCCGCCGGGTACATAACCCTGAGTGAAACATCCATGTCCTATAATCTAGGTGCCCGTAGCCGCCTGCCCAGTATTGTAGTGGCGGTGTTTTGTACAGTTACTCTGATCTTTGGTGCTAAAGTTTTATCTATTTTCCCAAAAGTGATTCTGGGAGGGTTGCTGCTGAACCTGGGACTTGAGTTTCTTATGGAGTGGCTCTACGATACCAGGAAAAGACTTCAGAAAACAGATTATACTGTAATTGCACTGATCCTGATCGTGATCGGCTCCATTGGTTTCCTGGAGGGAATTGTGCTCGGTCTTTTGATGTCCATTATGCTGTTTGTGATCAATTATTCCAAGGTGGAAGTAATCAAATACCAGCTCACGGGCAGAACTTTCAGCAGCAACGTGGAGCGTTCCAGTCACCTGAAGCAGATTCTGGATGACCATGGCGATGAAATATATATCCTGCCCCTGCAGGGCTTTATTTTTTTTGGCACTTCCAACCGCCTGTTGCAGCAGGTTCAAATGCGCCTGGAGGATTCAGACCTGGGCCCATTGCATTACCTTGTTTTTGACTTTCGCCACGTAACAGGTCTGGATTCATCGGCCATAAATAGTTTTAATAAACTGCAAATCATGGCTGAAAATTCCCGGTTCCGGGTGCTTTTATGTGGCCTGCAGGCGGAGATGGAATCCCAGTTGAAAATAGAAGGTTTGATTTCTAACGATAATACCATCATTCAGGTCTTTGTTGACCTTGATCACGGTCTGGAATGGTGTGAAGAACAGATCATCCTAACCGTGCTGCCGGATGCCGGTGATGTGGCCCGTACGGATAAAGGAGATTCTTTTAAAGAAAAATTCCCTCAGATCGCAGAATATTTTGATACAAGGAAGATACCTGCCGGAACTGCAATAATAAACCAGGGTGAAAATCCCGGTGGTATTACTTTTATAGAGTCGGGACAGATCACAGTAGAGCTTAAAACAAATACGGGGAAAAAGATCCGTCTGAAAACCCTGGGCCCGGGGACTGTAGTTGGAGAAGTAAGCCTCTACCTGGGAACGAAAGCTTCCGCCTCTGTTTTGGCCAATACGGAATGTAAAGTTTTCTTTCTTGCTCGGGAAAATTTTGAAAGAATGAATCTGGAAGCGCCTGAAAAAGCCGCTGAACTTCATTCATATATTGTAAAATTATTAAGCGACCGCCTGGCTGGATCGAATGCCACTATCCAGGCCCTGATGCGCTAAAGAAAATACACCCGCTCCATCACCGTATTGCTCCGAAAAACAAGTGGGCGGGGCCTGATATGGCAGCTTATTTCAGTAGCACCATTTTCCCTGATCGCATGAAACCCGAAGCCTGTATCTGGTAAACATAAATACCCGCACCGAGGGTTTTACCAATATCATTTGTTGCATTCCAATAGATCGATCTGTATCCCGGTGCCTGGGTCTGGTTCACCAGGGTTTTTATTTTTCTGCCCAGCAGATCATAAATGGAAATGTTGACCATACTAGGTTTAAATAGATAATAATTAATCTGGGTAACGGGATTAAATGGATTGGGATAGTTATCAAATATCTGGAATGCTCCCGCGGCTGAAACGGGCGTACTTTTAATCTCCAGTCCCGTGTTTTGAAAATGATAATATTTTCGTGCCACAGACAAATGACTATAGGTTTCATATTGCCAGACTATTCCACCACCAGGGTCGAACTCTATTATACTGTTGCGCAATGAAATGGAAGCCAGAATGCTGCCATCAGGAAGCTGAAAAGCACCGCCTATACGTGTGATAAACAGGGAATCGTCCAAGACCATGGTACTGAAAAACTCCGGCGGGTCATAGGTGCCGATATTATTTAAGCTCAAGCTATCCGGAATTACCAGGATTTCAATGCTGGAATAATCTGGTCCGATCCTGCCATAGCCATTATTAAAAATCATGACTTTTCCTGAGTCAGGACAGTTATTATCGATCCAGTTGGCCTCGTGATTCCAGAATAATTTCTGATCCAGCGAATCCCCCATTCCGTAGGCCTTGGGGTTTCCCCAGCGATATAGAAAATCACCACCCCTGCCATAATTTCCTTCGCTATGACCAACGGCCTGCTCCGTCGTTGTACTGTGGTCAATGATATATATCTCATTACTGTTTCGCGCCGAGATCAGGATCAGATCCAGGTATGGGTTGTAATCCAGGGAATTAAAATGCAACCAGTCTGCGTTACTGGTATTGGGTGCGTTCAGGCCTCCAACGGTGCCAAAGTTGATATTCATCCGCTCCGGGTGTTGCGAGATCTGCCCATAATTGGGCAACAGTGAATCCGCGTCCTGGATCAGGTGATCCCATAAATGCCAAGCCCAAACCACCTCATAACTATCCGGATATACCGGTGCGACCTCCAGAATGATTTCAGACCACATCTGATTTAATGTATTTTCCAGTGTCTGCCTGCCCGCTTCCTGCGCTTCTTGGCCCGTCTTTCTTTCCCAGGCCAAAAGGAGAATATTTCCATTGTCCAGCCACTGGGCATCATGGTGGTGTTGTACCGAATCACTGGAAATGGTGACATCCCATAGAAGAGTTCCGAACCAGTCCAGCATTTGTATACCGCCGCCTTCACCCCCGCTGATCATAGAAGGGTTTTCGACACGGTATTGGTAAAACAGGGTACTGTCACCCACAAATTGAGGCCCGCCGACATTGCTTTGCTGGTGCTGCCAGTTGTGCACTGTTGCACCAGATCCATTAACTAGATTTGTAACCGGACCAGACGGTTCCAGGCAGGAGTATATTACCATGCCGTCTATTTGGCCTATGGCTAGGGCAGGTATTAACCAGCCTGTAAAAAGCAGACCAGCTATTTTACCTGGTTTTATGCATCCACCCATGAACAGTTAATTTATAGAATATTATTGTTCACGCAACAGCATACAATTCTTATAAATTATGTGAAAAGTGGGCGATGAGGGATTTGAACCCCCGACTTCTACGATGTGAACGTAGCGCTCTAACCAGCTGAGCTAATCGCCCGGCAATGAAAATTTAAAAAATCAGTCTTTTTGAACTACCAAAACAGGACATGCTATAATATTGGTAATACCCTCATCCATAGAGTCAGTGATGTTTGCCTTAAGTTTACTCATTCTCCGGTGTCCCAGAACAAGCATATCAACCCCTTGACAATGAGGCTCTATATTTTTGGCAATATTTTCACCCTTGGTCATGATAATATCCAATTCATCTAAAATATGCTCCAATCCATAGTCTATGACCTTGTTCGCGTATCATATCAGCTGTTATTTTTTTGGGACTATCCATCATCATGCTCATGCTTCCGGCGTGAAGATCATTAACATGAATGATTGCCAGTTGCTCTGCTAATAATACTGCATGTTCAACAACATATTTTTCACTGCCATCTGCTTCAAGAGCAATCATGATATTTTGATTTAATTGATTTTTACAGTTGCTGGTCATTTTACAATAATTAATATTTAAAAACCAAAGCTGAATGTTTTACTAATATACACTTCCTCGCATAAATAATTTCCCCACAGGGGAAACGCAGGCTCATTGTTAAACAGTAAGCGCAGCAAATGAATCAGACAAAATTTCTAATGCATTTTCCACATCGTCCCGGCCGATATTCAGGTGGGGAGATATACGCACCACATTTCCCGAAAGACCGCCTGTGCCAATGAGTAAACCTCTCTTTTTGGTTTCCTCCATAAATTGACTGACCGCTTTTGGATTTGGCGTTCGATCTCCAGCCGGTTCATCAACTACAAATTCAATGGCTTGCATTAATCCCATGCCTCGAATATCACCTGCATGTTTCGGATATTTCATTTGGATTTCTTTCAATCCTTTACGGAGAATTTCTCCCATGCTTTTGGCATTTTCAGCCAGATTATCCCGAAGTATTATTTCAATGGTTTTATTCGCGGCGGCGCAGCTGACGGGGTTCCCGCCAAAGGTCGATATGGTATTTTTTATCAAAGAATCTGCAATGGTACCTGTGGTGACTACTGCTGCCAGCGGCAGCCCATTGGCAATGCCCTTTGCCATGGTCATCATGTCTGGCTCCACGCCATAATGATCCATTCCCCACATTTTCCCGGTGCGGCCGAATCCAGTCTGGACTTCGTCAGAAATAAATACGCCGCCGTAGTTTCTTATAATTTCAGCTACGATTTTAAAATACTCTTTCGGCGGAGTGACGAATCCGCCTACTCCTTGGATGGGTTCAACCATCATTCCTGCAATTTTACCTGTGGTGGTGGTGCGGATCAATTCGTCTACATCTTCTGCACAGCCAACGCCACACTCCGGATAAGTGCTTTTCAACGGGCAGCGATAACAGTAGGGCGAAAGAGCATGTTTAACTGCGGCTATCTGGGAGGGCAGAGCTCTCCAGGTGGAATGTGCCGTAAGAGACTGGGCCAGCATGGATCTCCCGGAATAGGCATGACGGAGAGTAATAAATTCTATATTCCCCGTGAACAATTGCGCCATCATAACAGCTGTTTCATCCGCCTCGGTTCCAGAAGCGGTAAAAAAACATTTCTTCAGATTTCCTGGTGTAATGTTTTCCAAACGTTCAGCTAACTCTACAACAGATTCGACAGGGTAGAGGGTTGAAATATGGCTCAAGCGGTTTAACTGGGCCAGAATAGCTCCGTTGACTTCTTCGTTAGCATGGCCGATGGAAACAGTTAAAATCCCCCCAAAGAAATCAAGATATGTATTTCCATCCATGTCGGTAACAGTAGTACCCCTGCCTTTTGAAATAACGAGAGGTTCCTGGTAAAAATTCTTGACCGCTGGAAAAAGATATTGTTTATGCTTGTCGCGTATGTCTTGGCTGTTCATTGATTTCTCCAATCAAGATATAATGAATTCTTCATAGGACTCCGGCGGGAAGGGATCTTGAGGCTAACTCATCCAGTTGGTTCTGGCTTCAGGATTCCACTTACTAGTGGTCTTTTTGAGCTTTGTCCAGAACTCGATAGAGCTTTTTCCCGTAATGTCTCCGGAACCAAATTTGGATTCATTCCAGCCGCCGAATGAGAACGGCTCCCTGGGAACAGGAACACCAATGTTGACACCGATCATCCCGGCACTGGCTCGTTCAGCAACATAATTTGCGAGTCCTCCCGATTGAGTAAACACCGAGGCTGCATTGCCGTAAACAGAACTGTTTTCTATCCGTAAAGCCTCATCCAATGTGGAAGCTCTCAGTATCGCAAGTACCGGACCAAACACTTCCTCCTTCGCAATTTTCATCTCCGGTGTAACATGGTCAATAACAGTCGGCCCTACATAAAAACCATTCTCCTTGTCCCTGACCCTGGCGCTGCGGCCGTCCACAAGAATGCTGGCCCCCTCTGCTTCCGCCTCCGTTATATAACCTTCGATTCGTTCTTTTGCCTGTTTTGAAATAACAGCGCCGAGGTTCTCACCAGGAATAATTTTTTTGGTTTCTTCGCAGAGCCGGTGAATGATGGAGTCCACATTTCCAACAGCAACCATGGCGGAAGCGGCCATGCACCGTTGTCCCGCACATCCTGTCATGGAGGCAGCTACATTGGATGCGGTCATCTCTTCGTTTGCATCAGGCAGAACAATGAGGTGGTTTTTTGCACCGCCAAGACATAAAACCCGTTTGAAATTTCCGGTTGCTCTCCGGTAGACAATTTTTGCTACTTTTGTAGATCCCACAAAACTGACCGCATCAATTCCGGGATGATCGCAAATAGATTCCACAGCTTCCCTGCCGCCGTGAACAACATTGAATACCCCTTCAGGTAAACCTGCATCAGAAAGCAGTTCAGCGATTCTGTTGCCGCTCAGCGGAACCTGTTCCGACGGTTTAAGAATCATAGTATTCCCTGAAGTAATGGCATTGGGGACCGTCCAGTTGGGAACCATATTGGGGAAATTAAAGGGTGTGATGCTTGCAACCACACCCAGGGGATGCCTTTCTGAACGACACGCCACCCCGCGGCTTACTTCATTTATTTCTCCAACACAAAGCTGAGGGAGAGAAGTAGCGAACTCTGCCATCTCAATGGAGACACTTATCTCCGCTCGCGACTCGTCTATAGTTTTTCCATTTTCTTCTGAAATCAGTGCAGCCAGCTCCTCGAAGTGTTTTTCCAGAAGATTGCGATAGCGGTAAAAGACTTGAGCCCTCTCTTTGATAGGCTGTTCTGCCCAGACAGGAAATGCCTGCTTTGCCCCGGCCACCGCCTCATTGACCACATCAGCCGAGGACAGCGGAACCTTAGAAATGACATCGCCATTTAACGGACTGAATACATCTATAAAATGCCCGTCGCAGTTCCTGTATCCGCCCTTAATAAAATTGGATAAAGTTGCGTATTTCATCGATTTAATTCTATGGGTGATATTAACTCTCATTTACGGGTTAAAACCATCCATTTAAGGCCGCTTTAATTTGACCTGGTTCTTAATTTCCTCTTCACAACCAGCATAACTCCTTCCCTCACCATAAAACACAATACAGATATCTTTCAGATATTCGTGTCTGTGTAAAAAAGTATATCCTTTATGTATATGCAGTAATTAACCAGCCATCACCCCCACACACAACACCCCCTACGAATCATCCAAAGGCAGAATGTGTAATTGTAAATGCAATTTGTCACCAAGGGAATTTTATGGACCAGAGTATGCAATCATTAATAACACACTGTATCCCCAGCATGACCGCTCCAGCAATCATCAGTCCAGATCCATCCACTCCATCTTGATAGGATCCGTAGGCCAGCAGTCCAAGCATAACATTGCCAATTGCAACCAGTATTAATATCCCTATTACTAAAACCGGAGTCCAACTATAGTCATTTGAAAGATGAAACAAGGTGCTTTCCAGCCAAAGAGCTGAGGGAATCAGAATCAAGGTATAGGCTAGAAAGAGTCTGTCTGCTCCTTTACCATCCGGATCTTTCCACGGCCAGTGCAAAGAAAAGAACATATACTGGTCAAACTGGAAAAATACTATCCACCAATAAACCAGAAACCCTGCAGCGGCTATGAACATAAATGGTACAATGTACGACTGCCATGGCAGTGGAATACCACCCCAAAGGTCTTGGGGTTTTTCTGCATGTGAGAGGCCGTAAACGTACGATACGAGAACCAGGGGGCCAAAGATAAAAGTGAAGGTAAGAACTAACCGACGTGTTATTTCCATGGATTGTTTAGTGAATTAGGGATAACAGTTCGCTGTTTTCAAGGCCATTACAGAACCCTGCTTATAATAATACCATTAAAATCTACCCACCACCCTCACAAACACAAAAAACTTTCAAAAAATTAACGTAGAATGCGTGTGGGCTTATCTACCTATCATCCCAGAAATAAAAAACCCTGGGTGACCGGGGCTTGATAGGATAATTAGTCACTTATTTTTCAAAGCACTATCCATGGGATAGGTAAGCAAAAGAAAGAGTATAGGTAAAGGGAAAAGTCCAATATGAATAATGGCTTTCTCAA
>Ga0208411_1000686_pt1 | contig 25178 bp, 13 predicted proteins | sample ETN01SmetaG_4_FD_185793 | JGI IMG/M metagenome (GOLD analysis project Ga0208411, IMG submission 185793) | Marine microbial and viral communities from oxygen minimum zone, Eastern Pacific Ocean - ETNP2014F12-01SV261 (SPAdes) (version 2) | ecosystem: Environmental > Aquatic > Marine > Oceanic ... | reverse complement strand
GGTCCTAAATGACCCGTAGCTACTGTCACCAGCACCATGATCTGCTGCCACGATATTAAAATTATGATCATATTGAAAATATCCACCACCACCAGTGTGATGCATTGAATAAACAGTGAAACACGGTTGAGAAAATGGGTTTATAGTTTTTTGTTGGGATGCAACCGATGCGGTTGTTAACTTGCGAGCCATTAATTTGTCCTATTATAGTAATTGTTCAGAATTATCAAGCGTTTCCGTCAATACCATATGCTACTGCAGAAATTCCAACTGCCGACGACCAAATTTGAACGGCATTTGTTTCATCAACAACAATGCCGGTTCTTTCAAGAACACCGTTTGCTGGTAAACTAACACCATATTCAATATGATCAGCATCTCCTACGGTTGTTGTTGCTGCTAATGCAAGTCTGATAGTAATAGCACCTGAAGTTCTATTACATACATTTACTGTACATACTTTTGTTTTACCTGAACCTGCTACGGGAACTAAAGTTTCCCAAGTTGAGGCGGACGCAACGTCCACCTTTGCATATACTCCTGACGCCATGTTAATGCTCCTTGTTAGATCTTGCTTATGGTGTTATGATTATTTATAATTACATTGCAGCAATGAAATAACTAATAGCGGTTATTTCAGTGGTTGCGTTATCAACGTATGTCTTGACTGCCAACTGAGTTGGAACTGATATATCATCAGCAGATCCACCAGCAAGAGTAACATCATTGTCAAATGATTTACCCAGTACTGTAGTTTCAGTTAGAACCGAAGTTCCACCAACGTGATATTCCTTAGAAGCAGCAATATCAACATGCTCTGAAAGAACCCACTTATCACCGGATGCTGACCAAGAAATAGTCTTGTCGTTACCAGCTTTTACGGTAATACCACCGCCGTCGCCAGTGATATCGGAAGGTCCACCAGCACTGAATACAGCACCAGTTGCACTACCACTACCTTGGAATACAGCACTTAACGTAACTGTACTTCCATTAACAGCAGAAACTGTGTATGAACCAGACATAGTGACTGTACCGCCACCAGACGTTAATCCGACAGCAACACCAGGTGCGAGGTTAGTTGTATCACTTACATTCGTGATATCAGTTGAACCGGAAGTGATGTCACCAGTAAAAGTACCGGAAGCAACTGTACCAAGTTCAATGTTACGATCTTTAGAAGTAACAGTAACGGAATTGACCGAAGTTGTAGTTCCCTTAACAGTTAAGTTTCCTCCAATTGTAAAGTCGGAACTAACTCCAGAGAAATTACTAAGATAAGTAACGACTGCTGCCTGAGTAGGAACTTTCTCGTTACTGTTCTGCGCCATCGTGCCATCAGTTGAGAATTCGTTAATAGCAGCACCCAACTGAGCACCGATAGAACCAAGTCTCAAACTTGATAGACCAGATAGATCAAACGCAGAAGCATCTAGAGTTGCTTTACCAGTTGCCTGCTCAACTCTAAAGTACTTACCAACTGCGAAGTTACCATCTTGGTCAGTAGATACGTAGTAAACACGACCTGGACGATCTTCGTCAGTTTCCTGTGCAGGAACATTTGGTGATAGGGGAAGACCAGGCCAATTTGTATTTGCTTTGCTTCCAGTACCAACATCCAAGAAGTCGTGAGCAGTCAGGCGAACCTGAGAGTAACGATAACGAATCTTGAAGTCTTGACCATCGCCAGCAGCAATTACTTTCTCGTCAGAAAATAGTAACGTAGTAATACCAGTAGTATCAGGAGTTACTGCAGAGACAAGGAAGAATTCATTATCAACTTTAACATAATCATTTGCTTCAAAGTTGAGGTCTGCACGTTTGATGCGTAGGAAGAGTTGTGCATCCGTAGCATCTTCAATCAGTTCATCTTGATCTACAACCTTAGTTTGATAAATGCTTACTACATCACCTTGTGCGTGATTTTGTGCAACAGTTCCATCCATTGCTCTAGCAACTTCAATTTGGTCTGCAGCGACAATTGCTACAACCTTAAAGAGTTCCTGGTTAACAACAACATAACCGTTTGCAATCATTCCAGTAACATTATCAACACCCATGATGTATGGTGCTGCTTCAGTACCTGTTGAGGTTGAGTTGATAGCACCATTCAAAGTGGTTGATACAGCAGTTGCGTTCTCTGGATAGTGTATTACACTAGCAGTACCACTATGCGTTGCTGCAGTTGATCCTAGAGCGCCTCTGTTGACTGTTAGCAAACCTCTACCATCTGGAGCAGTATAGCTGGAGTTGGAGATAACGTATGAACCAGCGTCATCATTAACTCCGTTATCCTGCAATTCAACAGAACCACCCTGATCAGGACCAGCATTAAGATCTACAACAGTAAGTACGAAACCTTTCTGTCCAGTAACGGCATCGGTATTATCAACAAGAGTTACATACGCAGATGAAGTTTGTCCTGTAATTATTTCACCTTGTACAAAGGTTCCTGTAACTGGGAAGTAGTAAAGATAACCGGAAGGTGATTGATCGCTGATCAACTCACCAATTCCACCTGAAGTACCACCAACGATTCTTTCACCCGGAGTAAATCCGCCATCTTTAGGAGCACTAACATTAATTTCTAGACGACCACCTTTGATTTTACCATCAACGGTAACCTCATTCTCATCATATCCTCTAGCAATACAACCGTACTTACCATAAGAGGAGTTACCAGAAACACCACGAATTCTACCACCTCTTGTAGTGGTGTACGAAATGTGATTATAATATGTGAAGGATGAAACAATCTCTGATGAAGCACCTCTAGTTACATAGAAACCAACACCACCATCAAGGATTTGAGTATAGGAGTCAAACACCATTGACTTGTTTGACTTAGTTGTGGTGTTGTCAAAATGTGCGTGACTACCACCATCAAGGACAACACCTACAGCAGCACCACCAATTGCGGCACAGTTTTGTACATAAGGTGACTTAGTAATCGGTGAATTTGGATTAAGTCTGAAGTATACACCTTTAAGCGTTCCATGATCTGTGTTCTTATCATTTGGAGCATAAGGAACAAATCCAGACATGCCTTCAAATACCATATCTTTAATGGTATTTCCAGTAGACAAGAAGAACATCGTCGCTTCCTGGTTAGAAATACCAGAAGCAGTCGTGATATTCTTGTATGCTGCATCATTAGATGCTACTGTCATGGAACCATTATTGATTCCATCACTTGCCATATCGCAAAGAGTTTGGACTGCAGCAGTTTGAGTTGCACAATTTCCAGGATCATTGGTAATTGTGTTATCAATTACTTGATTAATGACATTACCAGTTGCACCTGTTACTGTTTCATTATTAACTACTTTAATTCCAGCATCTTTGATGATACCTAATAGAACTTGATCTTCTGCGGCAACTGTAGTGATAGCATTAGCACCACCACCAATAACAGCAGTTGCAAAAGCATGAACTCTATCATTACCACCGGATCTTACTTGAGCAGCAAGTTCTACAACAAACTCTTCCAATCTTACGCGGATATCAGCACCAGCACCAGTAGGATTTGCACTTTGATCTACAATAAATTTGTAGTATGCTTCGTGAGCAAGGAAAGTTTTGTTTGAAAGTAAAAGATTTGCAGCATCAGCAGACGAACTAGAAATGGTGTTTGTCCATTTGTCTGATGTATTCCAAGTACCACCAGTAACTTGCTGAACAGTAATAGTATTTGTTTGAGACTCTAAAACTCTAGCAGTCTTAGTTCTAGCTGAGTTGGAAACAACATCTCCATATTGGAAAGAATCTGCTGCTACAGAAAGAACTAGATTTTGAGTAGTAGAATTAAAACCTGCTTTTGGTTTAACCTTTGAAGTTCTTAGGTTATCACCAACAATAGAAACAAATTCGGGAACTACAATCGGAAGAGTTTCTTCGTAGACACCTGCTTTGAGGTAAATTGCAATAGGATTTGTTGAACTGGCTGCGTCCGCACCACTTAATGCAGCAATAGTATCGCAAGCATATCTCAAAGTAGCAAATGATCTAGAAATAGACCTACCACTATTTGAATCCGAACCTTCTTTGGTTACGTAATAAACAGCATTAGATACGTTGTTGTTTTCCCATCTTGGCAGAATAGGTGAACCTCCAACAGTCAGAATCTGACCGCTTGCTTCTTTAAGTTCTTCTACAGTTGCAGTATTTGGATTTGCTGGCAATGCAATTCTGTTAATACCAGATGCAGATTGATACAGAAGGTCACCAGTCTCTTGTAGTACCTGAGCAGCGTCACCACCTTGAGAAACGTAGTTCCAATAAATTGCAGTAGTATCAAGTTCTGGAGCAGCTGCTGCACCAGTAGTGTTAGATCTAATACAAACGTAGGAGTTACCGTTTCTATTAACGACATCACCTAGTTGATAAACTGCACCATTATTCCATGCAGCATTCCAGTTTAGACCCTCAAGAACTAGATCCCAGAATCTTGTATTAGTTGGATATGGGATATAAGTAATGTAACCGCCACCTGCAAAAGCAAGCTCAGTACTTTCAATCGTAAATCCGGTAGTCGTAGATAACTTGACGCGGAATGATGTATTGTATTGAGGAGCAGATGTTCCATAAAGTGTTACTAGATCACCAACACCAAAAGGTGCAGTGGCTTGAGCAACATTAAATACAACTGTTACTTCACTTCCATCACCACTGATAGTGGCGATAGAGTAAGACTCAGGAGTTGTGGTAAGTTTACATGAGTAAGCATTACCACCATACTTGACGAGATTTCCTGGTTCGTATACTTCGTTGCTATTAAAATCACCTTGTGGTAAGAAACCAGTTGAAAGAACTTTCCAATAAAGTTCATCCGTATTTGGTGCTACGTTAGTAGAATTTTGTTGTGCTGTGTATGTGTAACCACCAAAGGTTACAATGTCACCTTTTTGGTAGATAGTTGCGGAGGACCAAGTATCTTCAAAATTTAAACCTTCCGAATAGACTTGAAATTTAGTGAAGTCAAAACTTGCAGGACCAGTATGTGCCGTAGTACAACGATATACAGTATTGCCATATTTGACAAGATCGTTTAATGCATACCAAACACTAGTGGTTTGATATTCTCCACGATTTCTAAGACCTTCAGTATGAAGATCCCAATTTCCTTGGTCGGAAGAATAAAAACTAGTTTCCGAATTTGCGGAAGTGTGGTTGGTGGTACAGACATATGCGTTTGCACCGTACTTGACAATATCGTCAATGACATAAGCAGTGCTCGCCGTCCAAAGAGCGCGCCACTTAAACTTCAGTCTGCCGAGTCTAAAATCTGCCATTTTTTATAATTCCTACTTAGGTCCGTTAGTTGTGTGATCATATGCTTTATTTAGTCTTGCGACTAAGTAACCGTCATCATCAATGAAATAGGTTAACCTTCTAAAATCAAATCTAAACTGTTGATATTTATCATCAGTGTCATTTGAATATTGTCTTGCAACATTGGGAGTTGCATCCACATATTCAGTTCCTTGGAGAAAATCTTTATATTCTTCACCATCAGTTCTATGGAAATCATATACTACATCTTCTGTAGATCTAGCATTTGTGTAATGAAGCATACCGTCTTTGTCTCTGCGAAGAGCATGTACGGTAAAGTCATTTGAATTGGCAACATTTTGTTCTTGTGTTGCAGTACTTGCACTGAGATATAAACTCATGCTAAGATCCTCCAGTAAGTTCCGTCCCAAATAAGCTGAATATATAATCCAGCAACATCTAAAGCAAACGAATTATCAACATTACCAAATTTATTCAAGAATAATTGTCCATTTGTAGCATTAAGTGTGACATTATTTATAGCCCATGATGCTTTGAAGTCAACTAATTCAACCATATCACCAATCTTTGGGATAACTCCCGCAGATTCATAAGGCATAGTTAATGTAATTGCCGCAGCAGATGTATCTAAGAGATACCTAACACCACATGATAAAGAGCCGCTAGAATTAATGACTTCCCAACGAGATCGTTGGAGTTCAAATCCCCCAATAGCACTACCATCATGTACAACAGCTGTATTCTTATCTGTATCAACTGTTATTTCGGCTACAGCTCCTGTAAATAGAGCATGTTCTGCGGTCGTGCCTTTTCTAAATTGTACCTGAGTGGTCATTAGTTGTACACATTATCTTCTCAAAGTATATTTATACTTTATATAATCCAAATCTGTACATGAGGTGCCTGGAATAGATTTACTTGAACGAATGCACGTCCAGACAAACTAATGGTTCCTGATGTGACATATGGAGCTGGACTATATGCCTCGTCTCCATTATTAAATCCAAATAATCTTCCAGAACCATTATATGAATTAGTCGTAATAACGTAACTAACACCAGCAACGTCAATCTTGACGAATGGTTGCTCTGCGAATGTGAGTAACGGATCTCCAGAAGTTCCTTGAATTGTAAATTCGCCAGGAATACCAAATTCTGTTGCGGTAGTCTTCTCTGATATACGCTCTCCGATAAAGGAGAAGAGCATATCTCTTTCTGTAGGATTGAAAGTGAGAGATTCTGCTGCGCCAGATAACGTTGGGATAATACCAAATCCAACAAAGTCTCTTGCTCTGGTTGTATGAGCATTTCCACTGAGAGGAATTGTACCTTCACCAGTATGTGCGAATCTGACAAGAACTCCTGCTTCTCCAGTGGTGGGTAGGGTTCCTGTTCCAATTTCTCTAGCAACTCTCTTCTCAGTACCTTCTCCCGTAAAGGAGAATAGCATCTGTTTTTCATCTGGATTATAACTAACAGATTCTGCAGATCCACCAAGTTTTCTAAGTGAACCAGAACCAATCCAGTTAGATGTAATTCTACTAGAAGAATCTCCAACAACCTTGAATGTAATCTCTCTTTCTTCTGGATTGAATCCAACTGCTTCTGCAGATCCACCAATAGTATAAAGTGAACCAATACCAACAATACTGCGATGAGTGGTGAAGAATGCCTTGCCACTAATCTTCGTCTGTACAAATGGTTGTTCTGCAAATGTAAGTAATGGTTCTCCAGATGTACCAGAGAATGTAAATGTTCCACCTTGACTGATTTCTCTGACAAGAATTCTTTCTGTACCTTCTCCGGTAAAGGAGAAGAGCATTTGCTTCTCGTCTGGATTGAAGGTAATAGATTCGGCACTACCTGCAAGAGCAAAGATATTACCAGATCCAATGTTGTTCGGAACAAACTTCTCTGTAACAACACCAGAAATTTGAGCAGAACCAGAACCTGTATATGCACTGGTGAGATTTTCTTGACCTTCTCCAGTAATATCAACTTCAATCTGTTTGATTTCAGTCGCACTAAAGGATTCTGATGCTTCCCCGATAAAGGAGAAGAGCATTTGACGTTCATCTGGATTAAACGTTACAGATTCTGCAACACCATTGATGGCAAAGATATTACCCGATCCAATATTATTAGGAACATATCGGATGAATACATCACCAGAAATTATTAGATCAGCTTGTAGTTCTGGTGATGCAGTGAAGGATTCTGATATACCACCAATTCCGAATAGAGTACCAGTACTAAATTCAGCAATAGATGTAGTCTCTGCAATTCTCGTTCCTGTAAACGAGAAGAGCATTTGTCTCTCTTCTGGATTGACAGTAAGAGATTCTGCAGATCCAGAAAGTGTTGGGATACGACCAGTACCAACAATATCTGGAATCCAATGAGTCTTTGCTTCCTCTCTTCGTATTGTAATTCCACCTTTGGATACCCAACATGGTTGCCAATCATAAGTATCCCAATCACTGAGTATTCCTCTAGTAATTTTGATTGGTTTTTCAATACCAACATATACTTCGGTATGCTTCTCGCTTGTAATCCCTCCAGTAAAGGAGAATAGAAGTTGCTTCTCTTCTGGATTGACAGTGAAGGATTCTGCAGTTCCGGTAAATTTCCTGAGAGTACCAGAACCATGATGATTTGGTATATACCGAGTATCAGCAATTCCGGTAAGAGGAATATATCCTTCTCCTGGATAGTTTGGTATAAAGAATACACTCGTAGTGAATCCATAGTTATTGAAACTAATATACCCAGATCCAATATGTGGAGCAGGCGAATAAGATTCTCCTGTTATACCAGATACTCTAAAGAGTCCATACTGTTCTGGTAATGTGAGAGTAAACGATTCTGCAGTTCCAGTAAACTTCCTGAGAGTACCAGATCCATTGAAATTTGGAGTGTACTTATTGGTGGATTCACCAGATACAACGAATACACCAGAACCAACATAATCTGCAGATACTCTCTCGGCAAGATTGTTGAATGTGAATAGATCACCAGATCCAATATATGGAGCAAGTGAATAAGATTCTCCTGTTATACCAGATACTCTAAAGAGTCCATACTGTTCTGGTAATGTGAGAGTAAACGATTCTACAGCACCAGTAAACTTCCTGAGAGTACCAGATCCATTGAAATTTGGAGTGTAACTATTGGTGGATTCACCAGATACAAGAAGAGTTCCGCTGCCAACAAATGATTGCTGCCAATCAAATGTATCAAAGTCAGATAATGCTCCTCTACGGAACCTGAATAGATATGCAGGACATAGAACACCAGTTCTACCAAGTATGTGACCGTAGTCATGTAGACCATCTGGTGGTTCGGGTATTAGATCATAATCGTAGAATTCTGTGGCGGATCCAATTGCATTAGTTTCAATTCTATATGTGTTGTCAATAGAAGCAGTAGTACCAGGCTCAACCTTAACAATACAAGCTTGTGTTGTTCCAGTAACATTTCCTTGTATGATTTCAATATTGAGGCATACACCTTGTAGGAATCCATAATCATAATCTGGAATATCTCTACAGATACCACCATCATATGCATACGTTCTTGCTTCTTCTTTACTATTAAATCCGAATAGGCGTCCAGATCCATGATAAGCATGTAATCTAAGTAATTCACCACCACCAATTCCAAATAGATTTCCATCCCCTTCAGTAGAAATACATATTCCAGGATCTCCAGATGTTCCAACAAATGTGAAGATTGGTTGTTCGGTTGGAGGAATTGTGGATATGGACTCTGCTGTTCCTGTATATCCAAATAGAATTCCTTCTCCAATAATACCAATTCCAATTCCAATTTGAGACTCACTGCGGAATCCAAATAAACCATCACCAGGTTGTAATAGACTGAAGTTAGTCTTAGAATCACCACCAACTTTGATAGTTCCTGATCCAATATATGGAGCAAATGAATAAGATTCGTCTGTCTTACCAGATACTCTAAAGAGTCCGTGACCATAATAACTTGGAGCGAATGCAACATCACCAACTCCAAAGATGTCAATCTGACCGTAGATACATGCAGGCAATCCTTGTCTTGAAGTTCCAAGAATATGACCATGATCAACCAGAGGCGAAGCATTCTCTGCAACAAATCCATAATCCAGAGTGGAAGATGGAACTGTATATTGTGGAGTAATGGTGTAGGTAACACCAGGATCAACTGCTAACGAATTGAGTACCTTGGTGCATCCAGTTGTAGATGTGGTGTCTGTAGAAATAACACCGCCAACATCAACACAAGAAACTGCATTCGGATCAATAATGAATCCGTAATCTGGTTCTGTAAATGGTGCAATAGAGCTACAGTTATAACTGTAAACCTTGACTTCTTCAAGGTTGTTGAATCCAAAGAGTCCACCAGAACCAGCGTAATCATATACAGTTCTTTCAACTGCAGTTTGTAGAGTGAATAGAACACCACTACCAATCCAGTTAAGATTGAATGCAAACGTTGCTTCTCCAGTAAAGGAGAATAGAAGATCTCTTTCGTCTGGGTTGAAGGTAACAGAATCTGCAGCGCCACCAAGTTTTGGAATCGTTCCCGATCCATGCCATCCGAGAGTGAAATTGAAGTTTGCGAGAGTTCCATGGATTCTTGCAAGTTGCCCACCACCAGGATGAAGCAAGCTAAAGTTTGGAACACTTTCTCCATGTAAAGTTCCAATAGTTCCAAAGATTGGAATAGTAACATCAAGAGGAACAGTTGCTTCACCTGTAAGTTTGCTGATGTAACCCTCAGCAATATATGTGGGTTGCAACTTGGAAGTTACTGAACCACTAATCTCAATCTCACCGTAGATGCAACCAGGCAATCCTTGACGTGGAGTATCAAGAATATCTCCAAAGTCTGCGAGAGGAGATGCAGGAAGTGGTACTAATCCATAATCTAAGATATTGGATGCAATAGTATTCTGAGGTCTTACAGAATAAGTAACACCCGGATCAATTGTTAATGTATTAAGTACTTTGATACATCCAGACGTTGTTGTTTCGCTCGTAGAAATAACACCGTCAACATCAACACATGCAATTGCCCCTGTGTTGATAATAAATCCATAGTCGTTTTCTGGGAAAGGAACGATAGAACTGCAGTTGTAATCGTATACTTTCTTCTCTTCCAGATTGTTGAATCCAAAGATTCTTCCAGATCCAACATAGTCATATACAGTTTTCTCAACTGCAGTTTGTAGAGTGAATAGAACACCACTACCAATCCAGTTAAGATTGTAAGTAAACGTTGCTTCTCCAGTAAAGGAGAATAGAAGATCTCTTTCGTCTGGGTTGAAGGTAACAGAATCTGCAGCGCCACTAAGAGTTGGAATAAATCCATCACCAAATATACCAACACTGATTCCAATCTGAGATTCACTATGGAATCCAAATAAACCATCACCGGGTTGTAGTAGACTAAAGTTGGTAATAGAATCGCCACCAAATTTCCTGATGGTTCCGGAACCAAATACAGTAACATCAAGAGGAACTCTAGCTTCACCAGTAAGTTTACTGATGTATCCTCTGGATATCCAGTTAGGTGCAAAATTACTAACAGATTCACCTGTAATATCAATGTGACCATAGATACACCCTGGTAGTCCTAGACGTGGAGTACCAAGAATATCTCCAAAGTCTGCAATAGGAGCTGCGTTCTCTGAAGTTAATCCATAATCTAAGATATTGGATGCTATAGTATTCTGAGGTCTTACAGAATAAGTAACACCCTGATCAACTGTTAACGAATTGAGTACTTTGATACATCCAGACGTTGTTGTTTCATTTGTAGAAATAACACCATCAACATCAATACATGTAATTGCTCCCGTATTGATAATAAATCCATAGTCGCTCTCTGGGAAAGCAACGATAGAACTGCAGTTGTAATCATATACTTTCTTCTCTTCAAGATTATTAAATCCGAAGATTCTTCCAGATCCAATATAGTCATATACAGTTCTTTCAACTGCAGTTTGTAGAGTGAATAGAACACCACTACCAATCCAGTTGGGATTGAATGCAATCTCTGCTTCTCCAGTAAGGGAGAACAGAAGATCTTTTTCGTCTGGGTTGAAGGTAACGGAATCTGCAACGCCACTAAGAGTTGGAATAAATCCATCACCAAATATACCAACACTGATTCCAATCTGAGATTCACTATGGAATCCGAATAGACCATCGCCAGGTTGAAGTAGACTGAAGTTGGTAATAGAATCGCCACCAAGTGCCTTGATGATTCCTGAACCAAATACAGATACATCCAGAGGAACACTGGCTTCACCAGTAAGTTTACTGATGTATCCTCTACTTGTCCAAGTTGGTAAGAACTTATCTGCCGCACCATTATGTGGATCAAACGTAAATAATCCAAACGGAATGAGATTACTTGTCGTTAATATTTCACCAAAGTCTACCTGTGGTGCAGCAGGTTCTGATATCAGACCATAATCAATAGAGCTAGTTGGTTGATGGGATCCCAAACTAACTTGATACGTTGCATTAAGATCAACAGTAGCAGTTGTTCCTGGTGCTACATTAATTGCACATTCTGTAGATTGACCACTAATAATACCAGATAGAATTTCACTACTAGCAGGATCACATATACTAAGATATCCATGATCATATTTTTCAAAGTAAACAATAGCATCGTTTACATATGAGTTTGTATGCTTCTCATCAGAGAGTTCTAAAAGTTCTGGTTTTCTGCTAACCAGTTTAAATCCACCAGATCCAGCGAACGCATTTGTAGCGCGTTGCTGTCCGCCAGAGAAGGTGAATAGATTTCCAAATCCTGTTTCATGTACAAGAGTAATATCTCTTGCAGCACCTGTAACCTTGCTGATATATCCGCTACTAGTCCATATTGATACGAATGCATCATCTGTACTTGCAATCGTAAATAGAGTACCAGAACCAAATACGCCAACACCAATACCGATGGGCGATTGTCCGAGTACAGAGGTACTTCCAACACCATCGTGCTTCGGAGAAAATACCTCTGTGATTGTACCACTAAGACTAAGATTAAGACCTTTGACTTTTCCGTCAACGATATAACCGTATACTGCTGGCGCAGTCTGTTTACCAAAGGTAAACGCAATTCCTCTACCTTCGTAAGTATTAGTCGCTTTCCACGAAGCGGCATTAAGAGTTTTAAAGAATCCAAAGGATTCTAGATTGCCACCATGAACGACACGTCCATATTCAACCTGTGTTGCATTAAGGTCTGCAACTTGACCATTATTTATTGTTGTTGTTGGTGCGAGGGACAATCCCCCAAAATCAATTGTTTCAAATACATCAAGAAGACTTGGATTGTAAGAATAACAATGCCTATTTAAGCTGCCCAAAGATAAGCTGGTAATATTGAAAATACCAACTGAAGAATCTATTCCCGATATGAATGAGAATACGGACATAAACTACGAAGCACAAAAAAGGGGGATTGCAATGCAACCCCCAAAAACAAGATAATTAAAAACTGGGTCTTTAATATATAGGGTCAGTCTAGACTTACGTTTAGAGTTACTTTAATCTGGTCACCGTCGTTTTGAATCGCGTATGGACCGTTTGTGAATCTTTCAGCAAAGAAGATACTTGAGAACAAAGTCGCATCACCTGTTCCCTGCAAAGCAGGAGTTGTAGTGAATGTAGAATCTGTAGGAGTCTCAAATACAGTATAGTGTGCCGCAGGAACACTACTAGTTGTGCCTTGTGCGATGTAAATAACATCACCAGGATTTAAATTATGATCAACAGCAGAACCACCAGGATCTGATGTTACAACAGAGAAATCAAACAGAACAGAATCGTTAGTGTTTGATACCTGAATGTTGTCAATTAGGTTATTACTCAGATAAACGCGAGGACCGATTTCACCAGTCTTAGTTTTATAATCAATACCGATAATAGTTGTGCCTGCAGTAATACCATTAGGAGTTGCTGTTTGAGAAACTACTTGTCCAACAGTTAGATTCTCAGCAACATTAACTTTGAAAGTAGCAGTACCAGAAGCAGCACCTGTAAGTGCCTTATCTAGATAAATTACAGTACCAGAAATACCAATAACACGTGTTTCTGTAGCAATACCAGTACCAGTAACTACTTGACCAGCAGCAATGTTGGTTGCAGAGTCAACACTAATTTCATAAGTACCTGAAGTACCAGAGTTAATAGTTGGTGTTATGTCAACATCAAGAAGATTGATGAAATCGTTACCAATAGTACCCCTACAACCAGTCTTAGTGATTTGTCCACCAGTAGCAACAGATCCACCATCAACAACACCCTGAAGTGTGACAGGCATATTGTTTGCACGTGCTAGGTAGTAACCATAAACGTTACCAGCAGCAGCGTCAAATGTGAAAACTTGCTCTGGATACGAAGCAGTTGTACGACCCCTACCAAAAGAAACAGCAGTTGTGCTCAATCCTGCAGATAATTGCTGACTCAATTCAAGATCTGTTCCTTGAATGTCAACAACATAAGTGTTTGTAGGAATGCCAGCACCCTCAGCATAGTCACCTTGCTTAATGTCTGCTGCCGAATCAACTGTAATAGCATACGTTCCAGATGTTCCTGTTGCAGTAGTCGTATGGACCGCAGATACAGTAGTATTAATATCCCAACGATTTCCGTTTAGAAGAATACCATACTGTTCTTCAAAATCTTGATTCTCCTCAGTTCTATTATTCTCAACCTCTGGATACCCTGTTACGGGAGCAGTGCCATATCCTGTAGCATTACTAGCATCATAGGGTTCAAAATAATTAGCTGCCGATGGAACATCCGCCTCAGCAGGAGTGGTGTTACTCGTAAATAGTTTTAGGACTAAATTCCTTGGGATTTTATGAGTCGCGTTCAGAAGCGTCCGTAGCGAATCAATTTCACCCTGGTCTGTGACTAGAAGTGCCATCTAAGTTTTCTCCAAAAATATCTTCCTTATGATAAAGTTATTTATACAATGGTTAGAGTGCCAGTTTCACCGAAACCAAACATCTCTGTATATTTATAGCGTAAATAACTTCAAACTGTAGAATATCGCCAGCATTTAAGGTTCTATTCCAAGACGAAAGTGTTGTATTAGTATTTGTTCTTGCTGTTGCTCCAGTACTTATGTTACCCAATTCCGGTCTTTCTGTACCACAGATTGAAGAAAAATTCGGAAAATTTGCATAGTCAACTTTTCCGATATCAAGTTGAATTTGACTATCTTTGTCTGCAATAATAGTCCAAGATTGAATTTCACCAGTAACATCAAGAGTCATTTCTCCTTTTATACCAGATGTCATTGGAGCAGAACCTGCATCCATAATAAAATTTATTGTTCTTGTCAAATCCGCAGTTGTGGAAAGACCTACAATATAAACAACATCAGAAGATGTTGGGGCAGAAACAAAAATTAAATTTGTTCCACTAACACTGTAATCTATACCAGGAACTTGAATAAGTCCATTAACAGAAACAATTAACTGTTGATCATTAACTGGAGTATAAGGATCACCAGAAAGATCTATTAACGGAAATCCAGTAGTAGTTCCATCAAATACCCAACCACTAGTATTGAGTATTTCATTACCATATTGAAGATACTTACTCGGAATCTCGTAATTAACCCCAACATTATATTTCTGTTGTGGTTGAGAAAGTACATTATAATTAGAGTTTTTAACCGAAATATTATATTTTGGCATTATACTACTCCTGGTGTTACCTCAATTATCCCTTCAATAACACGTGTCTTGATACTTTGTGGAGAAGATAATACAATATCATATACATATCTTCTTGGGTTTAATGCAGCAGTTGTAGCATTGTCCAAAGAAATCTTCAAAATTCCATTGTAACGATCATCAAAACTCACAACAAAATCTGTTGAAGTACTTGAATAATAACTACGTCGCATCTTAGCTTCTGCTGTATATCCAGTCAGATTAAGTGGTGTTGAGTTGTCTTCATTCTGAATATTAAAGGTGGCATCAAAGTCCGTTCCTTTTTCCAATATTAGATTTAAGGGGATTGCTGCCATGAGGATAGAAAATTATACTTCAGGTTTAATTTCAGATTCTGGTTTTTGTTCTTCTTGATCAGGAGGAGTTAACAATTCTAGAGTTTCTAACCCACCAACTAATTTAAGTTTATATTCCTTAAGTTTGTCTAGTTGTTCAACAGCAGCAGAAATTTTAATATCTGCATCTTTAAGTTGCTTTTCAAACTCAAGTTTTAAAGAAGAAGGTTCCATAATAATCAGATTTAAATAATGACTATATTATTTAGGCATCTATTACCAGTTATTCATATATGGACCTATCATATAATCTGCTGGTTTGTTTGAAGATGGAATACCATATACCTTTACACCATTTGCATTAGCAGGATTTCCATGCTGATGCCTTTGATAAGTTTCTGGAGCAAAATATAGATTTCCATCTGGACCCAAAACACAACTCCCACCCATTTTTATATTAGAAGATTGATTATCAATCATGATTTCTCCATTTACCCCAGTATACCAAGCATCAGGAGATCCAAATGCACCACCGTTGTAATTGTAGGAATTACCCGTATCATCGTTATATTTAATTCCTGCCAACACAGGTTGAGCACCATTAATTTGCTTTATCACAATACTAGTAACAACTCCGTGAGTCATCGCTGATTCTGTCCATGTATCAGCTGCACACGTAACATAACCAGAATTAACACCAGTAGGTGTAGAAATAGTCTTAATAGATGAAGAAACTGATGGACTATAGAATGCAAGACCACCTGTGCAAACCAAAGGAGGATCAAAATCTATTTTAACTTCATCACCATCTGTGGTAGTATTACCTTGAATGAAAGTAGAGATGCTTCCATCAAACAAATTCTTTAATTCGTTATAATTTATATTGAGATCTTTATAACTACCTGTTGTATCAATAGAAACCATACTAGTATAATTTACTGGAGACACATAATCTTCAAGATGTATGATTTGATAAATGCCTTTCTCAGGATCAATCTCCAAAAGACTACTAGCACATTCGCCCGGCTTATCTCGGTAACTGTCCGAATAACCTATCTTCATATAGCTATCATATTTTGATGCATATATCTTACCATTTGCTGCTAATGTACCACCATTCCATCTTGCTGGTCTACTAAGCAGCGTATAATTACCATTGGCATCTGGTTCGGTATGACATGAGTTCCATAGAGTGGTATAGTAAGCAACACCATCATCATCATCATAATCGGTGTTAAAAGTTCCAGTATTCCATGCTTGATCTGCAGTCGTATCTAATAAAATTCTAGTTGATTTTGTGTAAACAGCACCAGCGCCACCACCACCGTAAAAGTTGTTAGCATAATTGGCAGTATGCTGTTTCATTCTATCTAAAGTTTTTGTAATAGGATCAAATTCACAAATCCATGGATAACCACCAGGAATTAAAATTAATTTTCCACTAGGAGCCAAAACCATCCCATTAAAATATCCTTGCGTATTATAAGTGGAATCTGGAAGTATACCTGATTGATCTGCCGTAGACATTTCTCCACAGAGAGATGAAGCAGTGAAACCAACCCCAGTAATGTCATGACTAGTACCATTACTACGAGGGGTATCACTAGATGAAGTTGCACGTAGTTGAGTAAGATTGCTCAGGTGAGGCATATTACAACTAGTATTATTAGTAGGATCTAAAGCAAAATAGTTCCAATCAACTGTGTCAGTAAAAGGATCAAACTTAGCAATATACTTATGATACCTACCAAGAAGATAATACATCCCATCTGGTCCAAGAGTTGCAGACTGAAACTTCTCTGTCCCTCCACCAAGCTCTTTTCTATATCCTTCATTGGTGTAATGACTACTATTATACGAAGCATCCTCAACCAAGTATACTTTGTTATTATCTTTCCTAAGTACTCCTAAATTTAATGAACCATTATATGAAGATGCAACAGTAAGGGTATATGGTGTTCCAGTGGTACTTACATTTGTTATTACATAAGCTGCATTATTTTTACCTGTTGACCAATCATTTGCTGCAGGCCAGTGTTCATCATCTGCGTCAGTTGTAGTGATATTTGATTTATCATGAGGAATCATTATCGCTCTTTTTTGAGCACCAGTTAATCCTCTCTCCCATGCATTAATGGTAGGACTTATAAACCCAACTGTATCACCAACAGCAAAACCATGATCACTATAGGTAGTAATAACTAAATCCGTACCATCGCCATTTATTATGTTTATATGATAACTTTCATTAAAAGCACCAATATTTCCAGTTCTTCTTTTTCCTATAGGTATAGTAGAACCATCAGTAGGATCTATATCACTCCAATAAGGAGTTACCATACTAACCTCGCGAGTCTTTGGATCATATTTTTTAATACAATCAGTATTTCTTGGGAAAAAATACACACAATCATTATTAGGAGCTGTCACCATCGCACACCAAATACTATCATTTACATCATTAGAAGGTTGTGGCCCTGAATACCATGGAACATCTCTACCTTTAACTGCTTGACCAGATCCTTGGTTTTCACTACCCTTCCACAATTCTTGCCCAGCTGGTAATTTGACATTATCTTCTAACGCTGGTACATCAGATTCGTCAACAGCAACAACAGTGATATATGCATTATTATCCCCACCAAGAATTCTAAGTCTATCGCCTACTTTATAACCTCCACAACCAGCATAAGTCCCCACGTGATTCATCCTAACACCAATATCAGGATGATTCGCATTGCTCACTGAATCAATCGTTCCTTCAAGACCACTATACACAAGTGAATAACTGGGATTTATGTATACACCACCATTACCATCAACTCTCAAAAGTTCTACAGTAAATCCAATTCCACCGTCAGTTATAACATTATTGTTAGCATCAACATGTTCAGTCTGGTAATGTTGATTACTATCTGTATACGTTGAAGAGTCAGTATTAATAACATAGTTAGTACCAACATCAGCAACTGCTAAACTAAAACGTTGTACATAACCTCTATCACCGATCTGACGATGCTGGTGAGATTTATTGAATGTATCAATCCACTCTAACGTATTGCCGTCCTGGCAAAGATATATATTGCCATTAGGATGGGATGCACATAAACCTCCTGTAGCCCCTTCCTTCCCAAGCAAATACGCAGTTTGTGACTGTGGGTCAACCATTATATTAGATTCTGGAGTATCACCATAACCCATAAAATATATATTTCCATCTTGACCAACAGTACCAGATCCCCAACCCCTATTATAAAGGGTACTGTACTGCAATCTTGTCCTGTCGTAATATCTCCAAACACCAGCATTTAAATCGGCAGTTTTGTGTATCCCAATTTCACTCCAGGTTCCTGGCATAACTTTACCACCATCAATAGCAAATTTGCCATTAATTTGATCGGTAGTTAAAACGTGACGTAAATCTGCAAGTTGATATTGATATGCATGCTCATTTACTTTTGCCGGTGTTCCAAAACCTCTATGTATAATACTAGCCATGTTATTTAAATTACCTTAAGTATATTTATGATATGAGTCTCCATCCATATAGGTCACCACAATAGACTAATTTTACAGAACCACCATTTCTAGTAATGGCAATTGGAGTTCCATGAGATCCACCATGACCACCTTTACCAGTACCATCACCATCAGGATTATTATATGTAGATTTCATTGTAGGTACACCATGTGACGAATAACTTGATGGACTTCTTTCTGTTCCTTGTATACCTTCTTCATCATTAGGAAAAATTAAAATTGGGTTTTGAGCAGCATTACCAGAACTGCCATTGTAGTGCCAATCAACATTTCCAAGATATTCTCCAATACCAACATCTAAGATAGTTATAATATCACCCTCAGTACACGTAGACCCCAAAGGAAGTACCACATATCTTGGATTAATCGTATTAACAGCAACAACAGAATTTACATCTTTAGAAGTTAAATATAAACCCCAACCAGAAGGAGTTAATGCATCTCCACCATCATGAAGAACAAATCCATTTTTTCCAGTAAAACCTCTTCCAGAACCAAAGGCAGCATCATGTTGAACTATAGTTGCTTTATGTCCACCAGCAGTGTAATGATCCTGATCCCAGTCTGCCCCAACAAAATAAACATAATATAAATGTAACCTATCTCCCACATTATCAACTGTAAAATAAAGATTATCACACCAAAATCTATCTTCCTCATGTCCAAATATAGAAGCACCAGATCTGGACACGTGTATATTCGCACTTATGATCATTTCTTTGACTGTGCCATCTGCATTCGTACCTGCAACTGGTAAATGATCTCCACCAGGTGGGGAATAATTCACATGAGTACCATCATTAAAACCAAATTTACCATTTCCATCATACCCAATAACAATCTTTTTTAATGTATTATCGTTCCACATCGCTAAATTTGAGCTATGTGGATTACCAGTACCAGCTTCCCTTTTACCAATAGGATTTGTAAATGTTATCTTAGACCAACCACCAGCTGGTAAGTTATAACCAAGATCTGCATATGTATCAATATCTCCGTCAAATGCATATGAAATTGGATGATCGGGATTTCCTGTTCCACCCTGAGAATCACTATAGGTTGGAAAATCTTGTGGATAAGTACCAACATCAGTTAATCCATAACCAGCATGTCCAGATCCTGATGAATAGATATTAGTAAAAACAGCACCAGTTTTTGGTCCCATCTCCCTCGTAATCCTACCAGATTCAAAAGTGCTACTAACATTACTTGTAGAAGCAGCAGCAGCAGCAGTCCATTCAAGACCATCAGCAGCAGTATTAACTTTTAAGTATTGACCTGGATTACCGAAAGAATTTGGAGTATCTGATAATCCGGTAAATGTAGTAACTCCACCACCACCAGAATCATCAGCAGCAGGCACCCAAGAAGTACCATTATATTTTAAAATATTTCCATTAGCTGGCGCATTAGTAGTGAGATCAACCTCAGTAAAACCACCAAGAGTTGTTACATATCCTTGTGTACTGTGATCACCCCATCCATGTGCAGTATTCCAATTTGTTATGTTGATATTAGTAATAGCAGCAGCAGGCGATGCCGCATAGATAGGATCAGTCTCGGTAAATGATGTTAAATATCCAGCAGCACCATGATCACCCCAACCATATACAGAATCCCAGTTAGCAATATCTGTTACATCTATTCCAAAAGAAGCAGATGCGGTAAATACTGGATCAATCTCTGAACCTGCTGCAGTCAAATATCCAGCTTGACTATGATCACCCCAACCATAAGCAGTATCCCAGTTGCCTATCAGGGTATTAGTTACATTGGAAGCCGGTGATGACGAATAAATAGGATCCGTTTCCCCATTTGAAGAAATTCCAGATCGCCAACTAACACCATCCCAAGTCCAGGTTATATTATTTGAAGTATATGTATCATTAACACTGGGGGAATTTGGAAAATTTAACGCCATTTCTAGACTACTATCTGCTTATTTTTATTTAGTTACTTGTTATAATAACCACGCGGGAATAACAATTTCCTATGAGGTCTCCTACCTCTCAAGAATCCTCCCTCCGCAGAATGATCTCCGGTTGCTCCAGCATCAATGTCTTGAATACTAAAATTGCGAGGATTACCTGCAGTGCTTGAAGCTCTACTAGTACCGGAATATGTGGGGTTTATAAAACTTGTGTTAGTATTACCAATCAATTGATTAATATCAAATCCCGATACTACTCCACCAGTTAACTGAGGTAAGTTTACGAGAACAGAATCATTAACCTCAATAGCACAAACTAGAACATAACTATTTTGTGCACCATCACTTCCATCTGCTCCAGTTTTATCCCATCGTATTGTTTGAATATCTGTTTCGGAAATAGTAGTCCAAGTACGTGTACCGCCATCAACTCCTGCAGTATAATCAACTCCATTAACCCACAACTTACCAGAGGTATCATTTGTTCTTGCATACCTAGTACAATAAATTCTCAAACTAGTTACTGAGTTAGCTGTAGTCCAACTGACTGGACTAAAGGTAACTCCATTAGCAGCTTCACCATTAGGAAGACACCAAGTATTTAAATTTCCATCAAAGACATGTTCAAGAGCTCCCTCCTGTGCAGTACCAGCTATTTGAGTAAGATAATTTGGTTCGTAAAAATTAAAATCTGCCATCAAGTAGTCCTCGCCAAGAACAACATTCCCATTGTTGAATTATTACTAATACCATCAAGACCAGTTTGTTGCGTTTGATATGCAGCATCAATAATTGTGTATACTTCAGATCCACTGACAGTAACTGTATCTCCTGGTCTAAATGATGTTAATCCAGGTGTTGTTGCTACTTGTAAAAGTGCAAAATCCTCTGGGAGATAATATGGACATGGAATCATCTTCTGTGAAATTGGAATATTTTTTATTGGTTTAAACCAATCAGCATTTGAACTCATTGCGTGGCTGAGGTATTTGTCATACGTAGCATTTCTATAATATATTACATTTTGACTCCCACTACCCTCATCAATATTATGATAGTATGTATCTGTAGAGAAATTAACATAGGTTCCTCTCAGATATCCGTATAAAGCATTTCGTGCTAGTGACCTCTCGTATGCCGGTTCTGTCACCGACCCACTATAAACACTATGACCCTGATTGTATCCAGGCAATATAGTGGTAATATTAAAATTACGACTTGCCGCGTTTTGGTCGTAAGTAGTATAAGCACCTAAGAATACATCATCTAAATCAAATACATTTGAACCATATGCATCACCCACCCATAAATTAAAAGTTGTGATGGGAGTAACAATTTCCTCCATAATAGAGCAAAATTGTATTATAGCAAAATTAGTATCTTGAGGTTGTTGTGCTCTATATGTTCTAATTTGTAATGGATATGATTGTGGGGTTGCACTAGTTGAAATATCAATATAGTTAACATAACCACTTTCTTCAATAGCAGGTATTCCTGATTGTTTATCTAAACCATCATACCCCGACATCTCTCCAAGCATAGAACCAGTTTCCTCACTCGCACTCGTTCCTTTATAATTTAACCAACTCCATCCACTACCACTTTTTGTATACAGTTTCCAACTGGAACTTGCACTGTCTACTAGTGTAAAAGCATAATAGGTGTACTTATATTTTTTAGTAGAATCATTTTGTACTCTCAAAACACCCCAGTGTCCATCATCACTTTTTTGGTACATATTACTACCAGCACCTAAAGTAGTCGTAAAAATCTCTGCAGTTCCGTCATATGCATTAGCAGAACTTTCTGGTGTACGCGCACCAAAACGAATATCGCCAGTTGTAGCAGTACCACCAACATCTTCTCCAGGAATAACAAATATTTCTTGGGAATTCCATCCAGATCCAACAGAATGAATAGTTATATTAGAAACTCTCCCATTATTATACCCATATCTCCAAACCCTTAACTTAAGTTCGGACCTTACTCCACCAGTAGTATTAGTGCCAGCAGGTACAGTATATTTCCAATAATTATTATAATGATTGGAAGCAGATGTGTAACCAGGAATGAGAACAATCTCACCCTTAGATGTGGCAGTGGATTCACTACAGTAAATGTATTTTACTGTTCCATCTTCTCCTACTATATCTTCAAATGATGGATTTAATTCAGATGCTGGAAGTTCTGGTTCTGTTTCAGTTTGAGGACGACTAGCTGTATTCCATGATAATGTAGCTCCTGGAACACAACTAATGTTTGTAGGATTGATGCGGCCACTAATGCTAGTCTCGTCAGATGGATAATATCCATAAGTAGCATCATTATAAACTACTCTCTGATTAGTGTTAAAATTATCTGTATTCATACAGACAGTTATGTTTGTACTATTCCCAGCGTCATTAACAAAATCAATCGCATCCCCCTTATAATGAGTAAGTGTTGGATTAATATAATCAGATACTTGTACTTCTTCTTGCTGCCAAACTATAGAAAACTGGGCAGTTGTTGATGCATATGTATCAATATCAAGTGCGACACCATTAGTTGCATTTACTGCAGAATCTGCAAGTTTAAATCTATCCATACTAGATTTAATTATATAATATACAGTATCAGGTTGTATATTAGTTCCTAATGCATATTGTGCATCAGTTTCTCCTGCAAGATATCTGACAGTATCTCCAGTTTCAAAACCATGTCTTGTGGAAATAATTTCGTCGGTGGCTTGATCTGCCATACCAGCATGGTATGGTGCATAAGTACTAAGACCAACTTGTTTTAAAAGTCTATAATCTGTTCCAACTTCTATAACTTTATATCTATGCAATAATGGAGATCCATATGAAATTACTTCTGGTTGATCACCACCATTGGCATCATACCAATCAGTACTCTCAGTACCTAATGCATACCAATTGCCAGATGGTGAAATACATGCTTGAGGAACATTAGTCAGTTCTGATCCTGCATTGAAACCTAACTGGTCAAACGCAGTTTCTAAAGCATCCATGACATTTTGTTTAGTCCATTGAGTATTACCATTGTTTACGTTAAGGATTTGTGTTTGAACTGTCATGGTAATTATTCTCCTATTTGTAATGCTGTTAGAGTGACTGTAAATGTAGTTGTTGATCCACTTCTATTAGTGACTAGTAGATAAATGTTATCTGTTCTAGGATTGTCATTATTGAATCCCATAACACCAGGAGAAACCAAAATAGATTCTGCTCCAGTAGTTCTCACCTCAGCAATAACACCACTACCTGGGCTAGGATCTTGTCCTTCGCTACGTGTCAAATCTGCATCACGGGATGCATCATCAACAAATACTCTTACCCATGCCTCATTATCAACTGTAATTTTAAATAATGTATATGCTTTATATCCTGTAATATTTAGTTCTGTGGTTGCATTATCAACAATAGATGATGTAGTTCCAGCAACATCTTGGATCTGTGGTACAGTTGATCCTCCTGTAGCATTTACTACACCATTACCATCAATTGATAAACCAGAACCAATTTTAATACCACCCAAAGTGCCAGCAGCAGCAATAGGTAATGTATAACCACCAGGAACAGCAGCGATATTACCGTTAGCGTCTAATGTGATTGTAGTACCATCAGGAATAACACCACCCAATGTTGATGTTGTGGCAACAGGTAATATATACGCAGGTGGGATAGATGGTTTGTTGAGAATTTCACCCAACCCTGATGTAGAATCCCAGTCAGGTTGAACGGGTGCAGTACTGTTAATTATAATCTTACTATTAGAACTATCCCAAGAGATATCTGTTCCATTGCTTCCTGCAAATTCTATAGAATCATCATTATTTGCAGCATCACGCAATGTAAGAATTGCATTGTTACTGGTTGTATTTGAACCAAGTAAATCGTAGGTAGTGCCTCCACCACCTCCACCAGCAGTTACAGCAGCATCAATAGTATTATTACTATCGTTATATGTGAAAGTAATTCCTGTATGAGTACCATTAGCAAATAACTGACTAGTAGCATCTTGTGCATCTTCTGCTGTAAAAGATCCACCACTAGCACCCGAAGGTGCTCTGAAGGTAAGTGTATTAGCATCGGTTCTTTCTACAAGTAACCCATCTGCACCAGCAAACGTAATCTCACTAACACTATTTGAATTAATATCGGAAAGTTTAAGTTTAGAATCCGCATTACCAACAGAAGTCTCTGCAGAAAATGCGAATAATGATTGAGTATTTACATCAAACTGAATCTCGTCACCCGTATCACTAATTGATAATCCAGATCCTGCTACTAAAACAACTTGATCTGTAGTACCGTTAGAATCTTCAAGTCTAAGTATTTTTCTTGCATCATTTTCTGCTGTTGTTCCTCCGGCGGTGT
>Ga0208411_1000681_pt1 | contig 25299 bp, 34 predicted proteins | sample ETN01SmetaG_4_FD_185793 | JGI IMG/M metagenome (GOLD analysis project Ga0208411, IMG submission 185793) | Marine microbial and viral communities from oxygen minimum zone, Eastern Pacific Ocean - ETNP2014F12-01SV261 (SPAdes) (version 2) | ecosystem: Environmental > Aquatic > Marine > Oceanic ... | reverse complement strand
GACGATCTTGAAAAAGGTAGATACCCGCATTTACGACTCTCCGAGGAGAAGGGTAGTAGTGGCGGCGGCGGGCACATCATCGAAACGTTCCACCACCAGCGCCGCGCCGGCATCGAGAAGGTCCCCGCTTTCATGATAGCCCCAGGCCACGCCGATGGCGGAAACCCCGGCGGCGCGCGCCATTTCCATATCGAAGACTGTATCGCCGATCATCACCGAGTCAACGGCCTCGGTCCCGGCTTCAGCCAGCGCCCGTTGCAACATGTGGGGGGCGGGCTTGCCAGGCCCGTGATCGGCGCTCTGGAGGGTGGTGAAGCGGTCTTCCAGGGTGTGGTTTTCCAGGGTTTTCAACAGCCCGCGATGGGACTTTCCAGTGGCAATGCCGAGTAGGAAGCCCGCGTTTTCAAGGGCGTCCATGGCCTTCACAGCGCCGGGATAGAGGGGTTCTGAAAAGTCGTCGCCTTGGCGCAGGTTGTGGAAGGCGGTGCGGTAGCGCTCTGCGAGATCTCCGTGGCGCTCGGATTCCTCATCGGGCAGGAGAACGGCGATGGACTCCAGCAATGGCAGACCGACGATGCGGCGCACTTGTTCGGGCGGCGGCGGTGGTAGACCGTGGGCGCGCCAAGCGCTGGCCATGGCCTCGACGATACTATGGAGGCTATCCACCAGCGTGCCGTCGAGGTCGAATATGGCCAAGCGCAGGCGTTCTACAGATTCCGTGGTCTCTGTGGGAGGGGGCGGCATGGCCGCAGCATAAACCAGCACTTACCCCTCCGCTAGCTTAAGGCTGCCGTAAAGCCATGTCTGTTAACCGTGACAGGCCATGACCGTAGCCGCCTGGGTGTTCGGTTAAATCTTTATCCCTGCGAAGGGATCGCCGTCATTGTCAGAGTTAAAGCCGAAGAGGCGCCAGCTTTGGGCCATGTGGTCGGGCAAGGGCGCGGTGACGGAAAGCATGCCGCCGCCTGGACCAGCGGGATGGGGTAGCGTCAGGGAGTAGGCGTGGAGATGGAGGCCTTTAGAAATTTCCTCACCGTCGAGAAAGGCGACCCCACCGCCGTATTTGCCGTCGCCCTGGATCGGCGTTCCCAGCTCCGCACAGTGTACCCGCAATTGGTGGGTGCGCCCGGTGAGCGGCATCAGCGCCAGCCAGGCCGCGCGCCTGGCGGCAGTGTCCACGGTGGCGTACAGGGTGGCGGCACGCTTGCCCGAATCAGGATCGGCCTTCATGACCTCGCCGCCGCTACGCGGGCGTTTCGACAGCGCCAAATCCATACGCCCGTCGCGGGGACGGGGAACCCCCACCACCAGTGCCCAGTAAATCTTGCGCGCCTGGTGGCCGCGGAAGGCGGCGGCCAGCTTGGCGGCGCTGGCGGCGCTGCGCCCCAACAGCAGCACGCCGGAGGTATCCTTGTCGAGACGGTGCACCAGACGCGGGCGCTCCTTGGCGCCGAATTTGAGCACGTCGAGCATGCCGTCGAGGTGTTGCACCACCTTGCTGCCGCCCTGGACCGCGAGGCCTGGCGGCTTGTTGAGCGCAAGAACGTGGCGGTCGCGGTGTAGCACGAGGGTTTGTAGCGCCCTGGCTTCGGATTTATCTACCGGCGGCGGGGGCGGTTTTTGGCGCACGACCTCGGCGCCAAGCGGCGGCACCCGCACGCTCTGGCCCGGAGATAGGCGCGCGCCCGCCTTGACCCGGCCGCCGTCGACGCGCACCTGTCCGGTGCGCAGCAGTTTTTCGAGGCGTCCGTGGGAGAGGCCGGGGAAATGGCGGCGGAACCAGCGGTCGAGGCGCAGCCCGTCCTCACCGTCGTTGACGGTAAGAGTCCGCACGCCTGTCTTGGCGACACTTATACGGGGGGCGGTCACAGCAACGCGCATATGGCGGCGGCGGCCAATACTACCGAGCCCGCGGCGATGGTAAAGATCATATTCATGGTTTTTATTGTTCTTTCTTCGCCTGTTCACGCAGGACATTCCAGTAATCGAGACGTTTGCGCAAATCACGTTCAAACCCGCGGTCCCGGGGGTGGTAGAATTCCTGACGCGCCATGCCATCTGGGAAATAGTCCTGGCCGGAGAAGCCCTCCGGCGTGTCGTGGTCATAGGCGTAATCCTTGCCGTAATCGAGGTCTTTCATCAACCGCGTGGGGGCGTTGAGAATATGCTTGGGCGGCATCAGCGAGCCGGTCTCGCGCGCCACCCCCATGGCCGCCTTGAAGCCCTTATAAGCGGCGTTGGACTTAGGCGCAGCACCGAGATAGATGACACATTGGGCCAGGGCCAGTTCGCCCTCGGGCGAGCCCAGACGGTCGTAGGAATCCCAAGCTGCCAGCGCCAGTGGCAGGGCCTGGGGATCGGCCAGCCCCACATCCTCGGAGGCGAACCGCACCAGACGCCGGGCGATATAGTGGGGATCCTCGCCGCCAGCAAGCATGCGCGCCAACCAGTAAAGCGCAGCGTCGGCGTCGGATCCGCGTAGGGACTTGTGCAGCGCCGAGATGAGGTTGAAATGGCCTTCCTGGGACTTGTCGTAAAGGGGGGCACGTTGCTGTACCGCCGCCGTCAGGGCCGCCGTATCGAGGATCTGCGGCTTGCCGTTTGATCCAGGAGGCAGGGTGAAGAGTTCTTCCGCCAGGTTGAGAATATAGCGCCCGTCGCCGTCGGCCATGGCGCGCAGAGCAACGCGGGCGTCGGCGTCGAGAGGCAGGGGGCGGCTTTCCAATTCTTCCGCGCGCTTCAGCAACAGTTCCAGCGAGGCGTCGCCGAGACGATTGAGGACAAGAACCTGACAACGTGAGAGCAGGGCCGCATTCAACTCGAAGGAAGGATTTTCCGTGGTCGCTCCCATCAGAATCACGGTGCCGTTTTCCACATAGGGCAGGAAGCCATCCTGTTGGGCGCGGTTGAAACGGTGCACCTCGTCAATAAACAACAACGTGCCATGCCCCACGTCGCGGCGCTTGGCGGCCTGATCGAAAACCTTGCGCAGGTCGGCGACGCCGGAAAACACCGCCGACATGGGCTCGAAATGGAGGTCGCTGACCTCGGCCAGAAGCCGCGCGATGGTGGTTTTGCCGGAGCCCGGCGGACCCCACAGGATGACCGAGGCCATGCGCCCGGAAGCGGCCATGCGCCCGATGGGACCGTCGACGTCGAGCAGGTGGTCCTGGCCCACCACCCGGTCCAGGCTTTCCGGCCGCAGGCGGTCGGCCAGCGGACGCGGTGCCTGGGATTCAAACAGAGTGTTCATTGTCTGAATTCCTGGGTCAGGACCTTGCCCTTGCGCATGACGGCGATTTTCCAATAGCTGGTGGGCGCGTTGAGGAGGTCGCGCAGATGGGCCACCGATTTCACCGTAACGTCGGTGACGCGCAAGACGATGTCGCCGGGCTGGAAATTGAAGCGGTGGGCCTGGCTTCCCGGCTGAAGACCAAGGACGATCACGCCCTGTGCCAGTTCGTCGAGGCCGAGTTCGCTGTTGAAGGCCGGGGACAAGTTTCCCACCTCAGCCCCGTTTAAGGGGTGGCCGCCGCTAAAGACGGTGACGTTGCGTAGCGGTTCCTCGGGCGGGGCTTCGAGGGACAGGGTCAGTTCCAGAGTCTCCCCCTTGCGAATGATCCCGAAAATGGCGCCCCCTCCCACCGAGAGGGTAGCCAGACGGAAGCGCAGGGATTCCACGTTGTCTACTTCCCTGCCGTCGACGCTAGTCACCACGTCGCCCACGACAATTCCCGAGCGATGGGACGGGCTGTCTTCGCGCACGGCATTAATGAGTACACCTGCGGGGCGGGCGAGGCCAAGAGAGGTGGCGATGTCCGAGGTGACCTCCTGGCCTGAGGCGCCGAGCCAGGGACGGACGATGGGCCCGCCGGTTTTGGCACCATGGATCACCGCCTTGACCATATTGACGGGAATGGCGAAGCCGATGCCGTGGGAACCGCCGCTCTTGGAGAAAATAGCGGTATTGATGCCCACCAGACGGCCCTTCATATCCACCAGTGCGCCGCCCGAGTTACCGGGATTGATAGCGGCGTCGGTCTGGATGAAAAACTGGTAGTCGCTGATGCCACCGGTGGTGCGGGCTAGGGCCGAGACGATACCGCTGGTGACGGTCTGGCCGACGCCGAAGGGATTACCGATGGCCAGCACCAGGTCACCCACTTCGAGCTCATCGGAATCACCCAGAGACAGGGAAGAAAAAGCCTGGCCTCCGTTATCTATGCGCAGCACGGCGAGATCGGTGCGTTTGTCGCGGCTGATGATTTTTGCCGTAAATTCCCGGTTATCGGCTAGCACCACCTTGATCTGGTCGCTGCCTTGGATGATGTGGTGGCTGGTGACGATAAGCCCGTCACCGGACACAAGCACGCCGGAGCCCAAGGAATTCTGGATACGTTCTCGCCGGGCGCCGGGAATGGGAAAATTCTTGCCGAAAAAACGGCGGAAGATGGGATCATTGAAGAGCGGCGAGAGCCCCTGCTGGGCCACTACCTTGCTGGTATAGATGTTGACCACGGCGGGTGTGGCAGCCTTGACCAGGGGCGCAAAGGAGAGACGCATCTGCTCGCTACTGTGGGGAACACCCCGCGCCGGGGATTGCGATGCGGGGGCATCGGGATCATCCCATCCCGCCGCCAGCGCGGCAGGCACGCACATAACCGCAGCCAGCAGCCACGGCAGTAGTGGGGAACGGAAAACACCTTTTACCAATATCTTACAGGGTTTGGTCCAGCCCATTATCGTCTCCGGGTCGCCGTTTCCAGCAGGGACAATATTCTATACTTCTTTAAAAAAAGAGGCAGCCCCAGAGCGGATCAGGGCTGCCTCTTTCACACAACATATGGAAACGGCACACGTGCCGCGAGCTATGCCTCTTCGGCGGGCGGTGGCGCGGCCTCGCCTTCGGCGGCCGCCTGTTCGGCGGCACGAACCTTGTCTTCGGTGCCTTTGACCTCGGGGTCGCGGTCAACTAGTTCGATATAGGCCATGGGCGCAGAGTCGCCATAACGGAACCCGGCACGCATCACGCGAGTATAGCCGCCGGAGCGCTTGGCGTAGCGATCGGCGATGGCGGTGAATAGCTTGTCCACCACCTTGGTATCACGCAGGGTGGAGAGGGCCTGACGCCGGGCATGGAGGTTGCCGCGCTTGCCTAGGGTAATGAGCTTTTCGACGATGGGTCGCAGCTCCTTGGCCTTGGGCAGGGTGGTCTTGATCTGTTCGTGGGCAATCAACGATGCCGCCATATTGGCGAACATGGCCCTGCGATGACTGGTGGTGCGGTTGAGTTTGCGTCCGCTGAGACCGTGGCGCATGGCATCCCTCCTTTATCCGTTCTGGCCTCGCTCACGAAGCCGAGGTGGCGTTTCCACGCCGCCGCAGCCAAAAGACGAGGGCCAGGTACGGCAAGGTGGGGCCCTCGCGGCCCCGAATTTAAGAACCTAGTAAGGGTCTTCCAGTTTTTTGGCCAGTTCCTCGATATTTTCGGGCGGCCAGCCCTCGATTTCCATGCCCAGATACAGGTCCATGGTGGTCAGGACCTCTTTGATTTCGTTCAAGGACTTGCGCCCGAAATTGGGGGTGCGGAGCATTTCCGATTCGCTCTTCTGAACCAGATCACCGATATAAACGATGTTGTCGTTCTTCAGGCAATTGGCCGAACGCACGGAAAGTTCCAGTTCGTCCACCTTGCGCAAAAGGTTTTTGTTTAATACCGGTTCGGTGGTCTTTTCCTCGATGGTGACCAGTTGCGGCTCTTCGAAGTTAATAAAGAGCTGGAGCTGGTCCTGGAGGATGCGCGCGGCCAAAGCCACGGCGTCGTCGGGCGTAATGGCACTGTTGGTTTCCAGATTGATCGAGAGCTTGTCATAATCGGTGACTTGGCCGACACGGGCGTTTTCCACCTTGTAGGAGACCTTGCGCACGGGGCTGAATAGGGAATCCACCGGAATCAGCCCGATGGGAGCGTCCTCGGGACGGTTCTGGACCGCCGGAACATAGCCTTTGCCGTGGGTAACCGTCAATTCCATGTCGATCTCGGCCTTGTTGTCGAGGGTGCAGATGAGAAGGTCGGGATTGAGGATTTCCACGTCATGACCGATTTCGATCATAGACGCCGTCACTTCGCACGCACCCTTAGCCTTCAGGTGCAGACGCTTGGGACCCTCGCCGTGCATGCGCAGGGCCAGGGATTTGATATTGAGGACGATATCGGTGACGTCCTCGATCACACCCGGAATCGTTGAAAATTCGTGGAGAACGCTGTTGATCTGGACCGACGTCACCGCTGCGCCCTGAAGTGACGACAGCAGAATGCGCCGCAGCGCGTTACCCAAGGTTAATCCAAATCCGCGTTCCAGAGGCTGGGCGACGATGGTCGCCTCGCACGAGGAATCCACGCCGGACTCCACGTCCAACTTTTGCGGCTTGATCAGTTCCTGCCAGTTTTTCTTTATCACTGTGGAAACCTCTCTCGTGTGGAAGGTTCAGCTTCGATTTCGTGGCCGGCGGATGAGACCGGCAAATTCGTCTCGGGGCGCGCGTCTGGAGACACCCCTGTGGTTACACCCTGCGGCGTTTGGGGGGACGGCACCCGTTATGGGGGATTGGCGTCACATCCTTGATGGAGGTAATGGAAAAACCGATGGTGCCCAATGCGCGAAGCGCCGATTCCCGGCCAGATCCCGGTCCCCTTACCATAACCTCAAGGGTCTGCATACCATGCTCCTGAGCCTTTTTTCCGGCACTTTCAGCCGCCAGCTGAGCGGCGTAGGGCGTGGATTTGCGCGAACCCTTAAATCCCTGGGAACCCGCCGATGACCAGGCAACCGTATTTCCCTGGGCATCGGTGATGGTGATGATGGTGTTGTTAAAGGTGGCGTTGACATGGGCAACGCCGGAAATGATGTTCTTGCGTTCGCGCCGGCGCACGCGGCTTGAAGGTGTGGATTCGGGTGTAGCCATTGTCTTTTCCTAAACTGCTTTTTTCTTGCCGGCGATGGGACGCGCCTTACCCTTGCGGGTGCGGGCGTTGGTATGGGTCCTCTGGCCGTTCACGGGAAGGCCCTTGCGGTGGCGCAAACCCTTGTAGCAGCCGAGGTCCATCAGCCTCTTGATGTTCATGGCCACCTCGCGTCGCAGGTCGCCTTCGACCATATATTCCTTGTCGATGGTCTCGCGGATGTGGATCACCTCGTCGTCGGTCAGTTCACTGACGCGGCGTTCATAAGGAATACTGGCCTTTTTGACGATTTCGGCGGCTTTGGTGCGGCCGATTCCGTGAATATATGTCAATGCAATTTCCACGCGTTTAGCGGTGGGAATATTGACGCCAGCGATACGGGCCACGCCTCAGCTCCTCGAATAAATCTTGATATGTTCGGAACACGCCGCAAACCGCCCCAGGGAGGCGGAAGGCGGCGATTATAGGGCAGTTGTCCGGCAAGTCAATGTGCCAAATCATAACGTGGCGGCTCCGTCGATAACCGCCGCGATCTGTTGTTCCACCTCGTCAATGGAGGCCATGCCGTCCACCTGCCGCAGGCGGTTCTTTCCCCGGTAATAGGGCAGTATGGGCGCGGTCTGGGCATGATAGGCTTGGAGCCTGGTGCGTACGGTTTCGACATTGTCGTCCGAGCGCCGCGAGAATTCCGTCCCGCCACAGTCATCGCAAACACCTTCGGCGGCGGGCGGTTGAAAGGTATCGTGATAGCCGGCCCCGCATTTGGCGCAGGTAAAGCGTCCGGTGATACGTTCCACGAGGGCCTCGTCGGTGACGCTGATTTCGATCACGTGGTCCAGTTTCATGCCCTTTTCCCCGAGCATTTCGTCCAACACCTCGGCCTGGAGGGTGGTGCGGGGGAAGCCGTCGAGGATGAAGCCCCGGGCACAATCGGCATGGCCGATTCGTTCCGAAATCATTTCAATCATAATCGTATCGGGAACCAGTTTTCCAGCATCCATAAGCCGCCCGGCCTGCCTGCCGATTTCGGTTTGTGACGCCACCGCGTCCCGCAGCATGTCGCCGGTGGAGAGTTGCACCAGACCGTGGGATTTTTCAATACGCTGCGCCTGTGTGCCCTTTCCGGCGCCAGGCGGGCCAAGGAGAATCAGGTTCATTGCCGTCTTTGCCGTAGTTTCGCGCTCTTGATCAGGCCCTCGTACTGATGGGCCAGAAGGTGGGATTGTATCTGTGTCACCGTATCCATGGTGACAGTAACGACAATGAGAAGGCTGGTGCCGCCGAAATAGAAGGGCACGGCATATTGCGAGATCAGGAGTTCCGGAAGGATACACACGGCCGCCAGATAAGCAGCGCCGACCACGGTCAGCCTAGTCAACACGTAATCGAGATATTCGGCCGTGTTCGCGCCGGGGCGGATACCGGGGACAAAGCCGCCGTTGCGTTTCAGATTGTCGGCGGTGTCAACGGGATTGAAGACAATGGCCGTGTAGAAGAAGGCGAAGAACACGATGAGAGATATATAAATGAACAGATAGAGCGGCTGGCCGCGGCCAAGATATGACGTGAAGGCGATCATCCAGTCGGGCCCCTGCCCCGCGCTGAACCCCGCCACGGTCATGGGAAGCAGCAGCAGGGAGCTGGCGAAGATTGGGGGAATCACACCCGAAACGTTGAGTTTCAGAGGGAGATGGGAGCTCTCGCCGCCGAGCATCTTGTTGCCTACCTGGCGCTTGGGATACTGGACCACAATGCGTCGCTGGGAGCGTTCGATGAAAACGATAAAGGCGATCACAGCCGCCACGAGGACTATAAGGACGATGATGAGCAGGGTCGAGATGGCCCCGGTACGGCCCAGTTCCAGCGTACTCGCCAGCGCCGTGGGTAGGTTGGCGACGATGCCGGCGAAGATGATGAGTGAAATGCCGTTACCGATGCCGCGTTGGGTGATCTGTTCGCCTAGCCACATCAGGAAGATGGTGCCGCCAACCAGCGTGATGACAGTGGTCAGACGGAAGAAATAGCCGGGATCGAGAACCGCCGAGCCGGAGGCTCCGCTCATCCCCTCGAGCCCCACGGATATGCCGTAGGCCTGGATTGCGGCCAGAAAAACCGTGCCATAGCGGGTGTATTGATTGATCTTCTTGCGCCCGGTCTCTCCTTCTTTTTTCAGGGCCTCAAGCTGTGGCGACACGGCACTCATCAGCTGCATAATGATGGAGGCCGAGATGTAGGGCATGATGTTGAGGGCGAAGATGGTCATCCGCGAGAGAGCACCGCCGGCGAACATATCGAACATGCCGAGAATGCCCCCGGCCTGTTGGGAAAAAACCTCTTTCAAGGCCTCGGGATCAATGCCGGGCGTTGGAATATAGGTGCCGAGACGGTAGATAATCAGTGCGCCCAACGTAAACCAGATGCGCTTTTTCAGTTCCGTCGCCTTGGCGAAGGCGCCGAAATTGAGGTTGGATGCCAGTTGTTCGGCGACCGAGGCCATCAGCCCTCGCCGCTGTCGTCGTCAGAGGATTTTTCGGGAGCTTCTGAGTTGGGAGCTGATTCTGGGGCTTCTGTTTCGGGGGCGGATTCGGGAGTCTCGGTTTCGGGCGTGGATCCTGCTTCCGCCCCCGGCTTGGCTTCTTTCTTGGCCTTTTTCTTAGCCGTCTTTTTATCGCCGGCGTCTTTGCTTTCCTTGGACGCCTTCGCCTTGTCCGCGGTTTTGGCGGCCTTGGCGGCCTTTTTCTCCGCTGTCTTAATAGCCTTAGATTTCGCATCCTCGGAGCGGGTCACGACGGCGACCACAACCTTGCCGCCGGCCTTTTCCACCGCGGCCACGGCGCCCTTGGTGGCACCGTCCACATGAACCGTGACCTTGGCCTTCAGTTCGCCGCCGCCCAGAAGGCGTACACCGTCACGAAGGCGGCGCACCACGCCCGACGTCTTGAAGACCTCCGCCGTGATTTCCTTTTTAGGATCGATCTTTCCGGCGTCAATGGCCTGTTGCAGGCGGGCGATGGTGACTTCCTGGTACTTCTTAGCGAAAATATTGGTGAACCCGTGCTTGGGAAGGCGGCGGTGCAGAGGCATCTGGCCACCCTCGAAACCCTCAAGGGCAACGCCGGAACGGGCCTTCTGGCCCTTCATGCCACTGCCGCAGGTCCTCCCCTTGCCCGTTCCCGGACCACGCCCGACCCGCATGGCGGAGCGGCGCGAACCCGCATTATCTTTTATCTGATTAAGTTTCATAGCCAGCCAGTTCCGTAAAAAAAACCGTTTTATACCCGCCGTTTCCCATGAAAGGGCTTACGACGATTCCACGCGCACCAGATGGTGCACCTTTTCGATCATGCCGCGCACCGCGGGGGTGTCTTCGAGTTCGCGGGTGCGGTTCATCTTGTTGAGGCCGAGCCCGATCAAGGTCGCCCTCTGGCCCCTGGAGCGCCCGATGGGGCTGCCGGTCTGGGTCACCTTGACGGTGTCCGTTTTATTTTCAGCCATGACGCTTACTCCTTGGCCTCGTTGGAGACACTGTTGGCGTCCTCTGTGGATTCGCGGCGACCAACGATATCACTTAGCTTCTTGCCTCGCTTGGAAGCCACGGAACGGGGCGAGAGAATACGGGTTAAGCCATCAAAGGTAGCCCTGACCATGTTATGGGGGTTGGAAGATCCCACCGACTTGGCTACCACGTCGCGCAGGCCGAGCGCCTCGAACACGGCGCGCATGGGACCGCCGGCGATGATGCCGGTGCCCGGCGGTGCGGTGCGCATGCGGACCCGGCCGGCGTCGTAGCGGCCGCTGATATCGTGATGCAGAGTGCGGCCATCGCGCAGGGGAATGCGGACCATGGAGCCCTTAGCTTCCTCGGTGGCCTTGCGGATGGCTTCCGGCACCTCACGCGCCTTGCCCGACCCGAAACCGACACGGCCATTGCCGTCACCCACCACGACCAGCGCGCCGAAGGCGAAGCGGCGGCCACCCTTGACCACCTTGGCGACGCGGTTGATGCTCACCAGCTTTTCGATGAACTCGCTTTCCTCGCGCTCGCCATGGGAATGGCTTTTCCGGCGCGGGCGTTGGCCATCGGTTTGTTTGGTATCTTTTTTTAAATCCGCCATTTTTGATCCATCTAAAAGGAAAGGCCGCCTTCGCGGGCGGAGTCCGCAAGGGCCTTGACCCTTCCGTGATAACGATAACCGCCGCGGTCAAAAACCACCTTGGAAATACCCGCGGCAAGCGCGCGTTCCGCTACCAGCGTGCCCACGGCCTTGGCGGCACCGGTGTCGCCGCCTTTCTTCAACTTCCCGCGCAGACCCTTGTCGATGGAGGAAGCCGCGGCCAGTGTCACGCCCTTTCCGTCGTCAATCACCTGAGCGTAGATATGCTTGCCTGAGCGGAAAACAGACAGGCGCGGATGCCCGCCAGACGATTTGGCGATAGTGGTCCGGGCGCGTTTTTTACGGCGTTTGAAAAGTTCTTTCGACTTCACCATGGCGTTACCTATTTCTTCTTGCCTTCCTTACGCAGAATATATTCATCCACGTATTTGATGCCCTTGCCTTTGTAGGGTTCCGGCTTGCGGAAGGATCGGATGTTCGCCGCCACTTGGCCCACCTGTTGCTTGTTAGCCCCCAACACCGTGATCTCTGTGGGTTTGGCGCATTTGATAGTAACGCCCTCGGGAATAGGAAAATCCACGTTGTGGCTGTAGCCGAGCTGGAGGATGAGTTTCTTGCCTTCCACGGCGGCCCGGTAGCCCACGCCGTTGATCTCGAGATTTACCGAAAAGCCCTCGTCCACGCCTTTGACCAAATTAAAAATCTGGCTTCGGGTGGTGCCCCACATGTTAAGCACATGTTTTGCATCACTTTTCGGCATTACCGTGATGGAACCGTCTTTCATGGCCACGTCCACGTCTTCAACGAAACGGTAGGAAAGCTTGCCAAGCTTGCCATTGGCCGTGATCTCGCCGTCGGCGATAGTCACGCTCACCCCCTCGGGCACAGAAACCGGATTCATTCCCACTCGTGACATGGCCCTTCTCCTAAAATACCCGGCACAGGATTTCGCCACCCACATTGGCATGGCGCGCCTGTGTATCCGACATCACGCCACGTGGCGTGGACAGAATCGCGATCCCTAGCCCGCCGTAATAGCGGGGCAGGTCCTTGATCTTGGAATAGACCCGGCGTCCCGGCCGTGAGACCCTGGAGATTTCATGAATCACTGGCTTTCCTTCGTGGTATTTGAGCTCGATCTTGAAGCTTTCCATCTCGGACTCGCCATCTTTCCTGATTTCATAAGCACGGATATAGCCTTCGCTCTTGAGCACCTCGAGAACGTTGCCGCGCAGCTTCGACACCGGACTGAGAACCGATGACTTGTTCGCCCGCTGGCCGTTTCTGATACGTGTCAATAAATCCGCTACCGGATCCGACATTGTCATGCCGTTTTCTCCTTTACCAACTCGACTTGACCATGCCTGGAATCTGGCCGGTGGAGGCCAGTTCACGCAGGGAAATTCGTGACAGCTTGAACTTGCGGTAGACGCCCCGGGAACGCCCCGTCAATACACAACGGTTGCGCTGGCGCACCGGCGACGCGCCACGGGGAAGCTCCGCCAGCTTAAGCCTGGCGTTGAAGCGTTCCTCCGGGGCCAGGGAGTCGTCCTTGGCCATTTCCTTGAGACGCGCACGCCGGGTAGCGAATTTCTTCGCCAGACGTTGACGTTTTTTGTTTCGTTCGATAGCGCTTCGTTTCGCCATATGCCTACTCCTCGTCGGCTGTTTGAAACGGCATGTTGAACCCCTTCAGGAGAGCTTTAGCTTCTTTGTTGGTCTTGGCGGTGGTCACCACCACCACGTCGAGACCCCTGATTTTGTCCACCTTGTCGTAATCAATTTCCGGAAACACGATCTGTTCCTTCAAACCTAGCGCGTAATTGCCGCGCTGGTCGAAGCTCTTGTCAGAAACGCCACGGAAATCCCGCACTCGCGGCAGGGCAATGGTGATAAGACGGTCGAGAAATTCATACATGCGGTCACGGCGCAGCGTCACCTTGCAGCCGATATCCACACCTTCTCGCAGCTTGAAGTTGGCCACCGACTGTTTGGCCTTGGTGACGACGGGTTTCTGTCCGGAGATCAGGGTCATGTCGGCGACGGCGGCCTCAATTTTCTTGGAATCGTCGGTGGCTTCACCCACGCCCATATTAATCACAATTTTGTCAAGGCGAGGCACTTCCAAGACATTTTTATAGCCAAACTCGGACATCAACTCGCCCCTGAGTTCATTCTCGTAATGGTCCTGGAGACGGGTCATGTCATGCCTATCCATCGATAATCTCGCCCGAAGCCCGGGCAAAGCGCACGCGTGTGCCGTCCTTGATGGTCTTGACGCCGACGCGGCTTGGCTTTCCGGTCTTGGGGTCGGCCACGGCCACGTTGGAGACGTGGATTGGAGCTTCCTTGTCGACGATGCCGGCAGTGGAAGCCATCGAGGCGCGGGTATGGCGCTTGACCATATTCACGCCCTGTACGATAAGGCGTTTCTCGGCGGGCATGACGCGCAGCACGCTGCCTTTCTTGCCCTTGTCACGGCCGGCGATGACCATGACCTCGTCGCCTTTTTTGATTCTCATTTTTCCCGCCCTGGACATCACAGCACCTCAGGCGCAAGGGAAATAATCTTCATAAAGCGCTTGGCGCGCAGTTCACGGGTAACAGGGCCGAAAATACGCGTACCCACGGGTTCCCCCTGAGGACTGATCAGCACCGCTGCGTTGCGGTCGAAACGGATCGCCGAACCGTCAGGACGTTTTACGTCCTTGGCGGTGCGCACGATCACAGCGCGGTGAATTTCGCCTTTCTTGACGCGGCCGCGCGGAATCGCCTCTTTCACCGTGACCACGATGACATCGCCCACCGATGCGCTCTTGCGCTTGGACCCGCCCAGCACCTTGATGCACTGTACTTTACGGGCGCCAGAATTGTCGGCAACTTCCAGATTTGTCTGCATCTGGATCATGGTCTATCCCTTTGCTCCCGTCGTTTCGACCGCGTCACCCAAAACTTCCCAGCATTTGCGTTTGGAGATGGGGCGGCATTCCCTGATACGCACCTTGTCACCGGTTTTACAGGCGTTGGCTTCGTCGTGGACCGCGTATTTCTTCGACTTGGTGATGTATTTCTTATAGAGGGGATGCATGAAGCGCCGCTCCACGCGCACCACAACGGTCTTGTCGCCACCGTCGCTAACCACGGTTCCATGCAGAACACGCCTTGACATTATTTCTTCTCCTGTGTGGCGGCACACCGCATTTCGCCCAGCACCGTCTTGATCCGTGCAATATCGCGCCGCACCACGTCAACCCGCGATGTGTTCTCAAGCTGGCCGCTGGCCGCCTGGAACCGCAGGTTGAATGATTCCTTTTTCAGTTCCACAAGCTTTGTCCCAAGCTCGTCAGCGCTCATGGCGCGAAAATCGGCAACAGCGGACATGGGTTAGCCCTCCTCACCGAAGCGGGTGACAAACCGGGTGGTGATGGGCAGCTTGGCTGCACCCAAGGCAAAGGCTTCCTCGGCAAGATCGCGGGAGACGCCGTCTACCTCAAACAGGACGCGCCCCGGCGCCACACGGCAAGCCCAGTATTCGGGTGTGCCCTTGCCCTTACCCTGGCGCACCTCAGCTGGCTTCGTGGATACCGGAAGGTCCGGAAAAATGCGGATCCAGACGCGGCCAGTACGCTTCATATGGCGGGTTATGGCGCGGCGTGCGGCCTCGATCTGGCGCGCGGTAATCCGCGCCGGCGTCATGGCCTTGAGCCCGTATTTTCCAAAGTTGAGCCGGGTGCCGCCCTTGGCGGCGCCGTGGATGCGCCCCTTGTGGGCCTTGCGGAATTTTGTTCGTTTCGGACTTAGCATCTGCTGTCTTTCCCCTAGCGGCCGAGCTGTGTTTCAGCGGCCCGCTTGTCCTGAGCCATGGGGTCGTGTTCGAGAATCTCGCCCTTAAACACCCAGACCTTGATGCCGCAGGTGCCATAGGTGGTGAATGCGGTTGCGGTGCCGTAATCGATGTCCGCGCGCAAGGTATGCAGCGGCACCCGGCCCTCGCGGTACCATTCCATGCGGGCAATTTCGGAGCCGCCGAGACGGCCGCCCACATTGATTCGAATGCCCTCGGCGCCCAGGCGCATGGCCGATTGCACGGCGCGTTTCATGGCCCGGCGAAAGGCAATACGGCGCACCAGTTGCTGGGCAATATTGTCGGCGATCAGCTTGGCATCGATTTCCGGCTTGCGAATCTCGATGATGTTGAGGTGAACCTCGTCACCCACCATCTTGCCTATATCCTGGCGCAATTTTTCGATGTCAGCGCCTTTTTTGCCGATGACCACGCCGGGACGGGCGGTGTGGATGCTGATGCGGGGGCTCTTGGCTGGGCGTTCGATGACGATGCGTGAGACGCCAGCATGGGCCAGGCGTTTTTCCAGATAGTCGCGCAGCTTCAGATCCCCCTGCAAGAGGTCGCTGTACTGATCCTCCGCGTACCAGCGGGAATCCCAAGTGCGGTTGATCCCTAGCCGGAAGCCGATGGGATTGACCTTTTGACCCATTAGACGCTCTCCTCTTTCTCGCGGACCACGATGGTCAGCCGGCTGAAAGGTTTCCTGATGCGGGCCGTCCGGCCACGGGCGCGGGCGCGCCAGCGGCGCATGACGAAACTGCGGCCCACCGTGGCCTCGCTCACATAGAGTCGGTCCACGTCGAGCTGGTGGTTGTTCTCGGCGTTGGCGATGGCGGATTCCAGGACCTTGCGCACTTCCCCGGCGATGCGGCGGCGGCAGAAGCCGAGCCGCGCCATGGCGGAACCCACGTCGCGGCCACGAATCAGCCCCGCCACCAGATTGAGCTTCTGAGGACTGGTGCGCAGGGCCTTGGCCATGGCCATGGCCTCGTTATCCGCGAAACGGCGCCGGGTTGCCTGTTTGCCCATGGTTTATTCCCTCGTCGCCTTCTTGTCGGCCTGGTGGCCGTGATAGGTGCGGGTGGGTGAAAATTCCCCGAACTTGTGGCCCACCATGTTTTCCGACACTAGGACCGGAATGAATTTGCGACCGTTATAGACGCCAAAGGTAAGCCCCACGAATTGCGGCAGGATGGTGGAGCGCCGTGACCAAATCTTGATGACCTCCTTGCGGCCCGAGCCATGGGTGGCCTCGGCCTTCTTCAGGAGATAGCCGTCGACAAAGGGTCCTTTCCAAACGGAACGAGCCAAGAGTTCTCTCTCCTGTTATTTCTTGCGGCGACGGATAATATATTTATCCGTCGCCTTGTTGTTGCGGGTTCTCTTGCCCTTGGTGGGCTTGCCCCAGGGCGTGACGGGATGACGCCCGCCAGAGGTGCGGCCTTCACCACCACCATGAGGGTGATCGATGGGGTTCATGGCGACGCCGCGCACCGTCGGACGGCGGCCCAGCCAGCGGTTGCGCCCGGCCTTGCCGAGCTTGATGTTCTGCTGGTCGGAATTGGAAACGGCACCGATGGTAGCCATGCATTCGGCCCGTACCCGGCGCATTTCCCCTGAAGCCAGTTTGAGCTGAGCATAGCCCGCATCACGGCCCACGAGTTGGACATAGGTGCCCGCCGAACGGGCGATCTGGCCTCCTTTACCCGGCTTCATTTCTACATTGTGAATAATGGTGCCCACGGGAATGCTCCTCATGGGCATGGCATTGCCCGGCTTGATGTCGGCCTTATCGGCAGCCACCACCTTGTCGCCAGGTTCGAGCCGTTGCGGCGCGAGGATATAGGTCTTTTCGCCGTCGTCATATGTAATGAGGGCGATATAGGCGGTACGGTTGGGATCGTATTCGATCCGCTCCACCGTAGCCGGCATGTCGAACTTGGCGCGTTTGAAATCAACGCGGCGATAGGCGCGCTTGTGCCCGCCACCCTTATGTCGCACGGTGATGCGTCCGCCATTGTTGCGCCCGCCATTCTGCGACTTACCTTCGATCAGGGTCTTTTCGGGCTTGCCCTTCCACAGGCGAGAGCGGTCCACCAGGACCAGTCCGCGCCGTGACGGCGTTGTCGGTTTATGTGTTTTCAGCGCCATGTCCTAGATCCTGGTGGTGACATCGATGTGCTGGCCTTCGCCCAGCGTCACGATGGCTTTCTTGTAGTCGTTGCGGCGCCCGAGACGCCCCTTGAAGCGCTTTTCCTTGCCCTTCACGCGCAGGGTGTTGACGTTCGTCACCTTGACCTCGAACAGGGTTTCCACAGCCTGTCTGATCTCTGGCTTGGAGGCGTCCAGTGCCACCTCGAATGTGACCTGGTTGTGCTCGGAGCCCCGCGTCGTCTTTTCGGTAATCACGGGACGGCGCACGATATCGTACATACGCTCACGGCTCACTAATTTGACGGCACGGCTCATTTCAAGCGCTCCTGAAGATGGCTGACCGCGTCCCTGGTCAGAACCAGCGTGTCACAGCGCAGAATATCGTAAACGTTGATGCCCTGCTGCGGCAGCACGTCAATGCCGTGGAGATTGGCTGCCGCACGGCCGAAATTCTCATTCACTTCCGCGCCATCGACGACCAGCGCGTTGGCGAGACCGAGCTTAGCGAGATGCTTGGCCAGTTCCGAGGTCTTAGGCTTGGCCAGCTTGGTGGAATCGAGCACCATTAGCTTGCCCTCGGCCTGCTTCACCGAAAGCGCCGTTTTCAGGGCCAGCTGGCGCACTTTCTTGGGCAGTTTATGGCCATGGCCGCGCACCACCGGGCCGAAGATCACCGCACCACCGCGGAACTGGGGCGAACGGACGCTGCCCGAACGGGCGCGTCCGGTTCCCTTCTGCCGCCACGGCTTAGCCGTGGTGCCGCGAATTTCGCTGACGCCCCGAGTCTTGTGGGTTCCGGCGCGGCGCTTGGCGAGCTGCCAGTTGACCATGCGAGCGAGAATGTCGGGGCGTGCCTCGACGCCGAACACGGCCTCGTTGAGATCCATGTCGCCCACATTCTTGTTGTCGAGATTTTTCACCGCCACCTTCATTGGTCTTCATCCTTGTTCTTGGATTCTTCGGTGGGAGCTTCCGGCGCGGCTTCTTCGGGGGCTTTGCCTCCGGAATCCTCCCCGGCGGCTTCTTTTTCAGCTTCAGCTTTGGCCTGTCGGGCCAGTTCCTTCTTGGTCGGGCCCTGATCCTCGGCCGCCTTTTTGACCTCTTCCACAACTGGCGGCGCATTTCCTTCGCCTTGGGGCTTCTTTATGGCATCGGAAAGTTTCAGATAGCCGCCCTTGGCGCCGGGAACCGCACCCTTGACCATAATCAGGCCGCGCTCGGCATCAGTGGCCACTACTTTCAGGTTCTGTGCCGTGATCTGTTTCGCACCCATGTGACCAGCCATCTTTTTGCCCTTGAACACACGGCCCGGATCCTGGCACTGGCCGGTGGAACCGAGGGCGCGGTGTGAGACGGAAACGCCGTGGCTAGCGCGCAGGCCTGAGAAATTATGCCGTTTCATGCCGCCGGCAAAGCCCTTGCCGATGGAAATGCCGCAGGCGTCCACATACTGGCCCGGGATAAAGTGATCGGCGGAAAGCGACGTGCCCACATCGAGAAGAGCGTCGGGGCCGACCCGGAATTCGGCCAGCCGCCGCTTCGGCGTCACCTTGGCCTTGGCGTAATGACCACGCATGGCCTTGCCCACGTTCTTGACCTTAGCCGCGCCCACACCCACCTGCACCGCCGAATAGCCGTGCGTGTCCTGGGAGCGGACGGACACCACCTGGCAGTCGTCCACCTGTAACACGGTGACGGGAATATGCACGCCCGACGCGTCAAAGACGCGTGACATGCCAAGTTTACGGGCGATGAGTCCTGAACGCATAACTCTTACCCCTAGAGCTTAATTTCCACGTCCACGCCCGAGGCGAGGTCGAGTTTCATGAGCGCGTCCACGGTCTGCGGCGTCGGATCGATAATATCCAGAAGCCGTTTGTGGGTGCGGATTTCAAATTGTTCCCGTGATTTTTTGTCGATATGGGGCGAACGCAAAACCGTGAATTTCTCGATACGCGTCGGCAGCGGGATCGGTCCCCGCACCTCAGCGCCGGTCCGCTTGGCTGTGTTCACGATCTCCACGGTCGACTGGTCGAGCACGCGGTGATCGAACGCCTTGAGCCGTATGCGGATGTTCTGGTTTTCCATCAACCTGGTTCCTTATAATCGACCAGTTCAGCCTTACTCGATGATATCGGCGACGACGCCGGCACCCACGGTGCGGCCACCCTCGCGGATGGCGAAACGCAGGCCCTTATCCATGGCGATGGGAACGATGAGATCCACCACCATGGTCACATTGTCGCCGGGCATGATCATTTCGGTGCCCTCAGGCAATTCGATGGTCCCCGTCACGTCCGTGGTTCGGAAGTAGAACTGGGGACGGTAATTGCCGAAGAACGGCGTGTGGCGTCCGCCCTCGTCCTTGTTCAGGATATAGGCTTCGGCCTTAAACTTGGTGTGCGGCGTGATCGAGCCCGGAGCCGCCAGAACCTGGCCGCGCTCCACCTCTTCACGCTTGGTGCCGCGCAGCAGGGCGCCGATATTGTCGCCGGCCTCGCCCTGGTCGAGAAGCTTGCGGAACATCTCCACCCCCGTCACAACCGTCTTCTCGGTGTCCTTCAGGCCGACGATCTCGATCTCGTCGTTGACGTTGATGACGCCGCACTCCACGCGCCCGGTCACCACCGTGCCGCGTCCGGAGATCGAGAATACATCCTCAATCGGCATCAGGAAGGGCTGGTCCTTGGGACGGTCGGGCTGGGGAATATAGTCGTCCACCGCGGCCATCAGCTCGATGATGGAATCGGCGCCAGTGGCCTTGTCCCCGCCTTCCAGGGCGGCCAGCGCCGAGCCCTTGACGATGGGAATGTCGTCGCCGGGAAAATCATAGGAACTCAGCAGTTCGCGCAGTTCGAGCTCCACTAGCTCCAACAGTTCCGGATCATCCACCTGGTCGACCTTGTTCATATAAACCACGATCGCCGGAACACCCACCTGGCGCGCCAACAAAATATGCTCGCGGGTCTGCGGCATGGGACCGTCGGCCGCAGAAACAACCAGGATCCCCCCGTCCATCTGGGCCGCGCCGGTGATCATGTTCTTCACATAATCGGCGTGGCCGGGACAATCCACATGGGCGTAGTGGCGGTTCTCCGTCTCATACTCCACATGGGCCGTGGCGATGGTGATGCCGCGCTCCTTTTCTTCCGGAGCCTTGTCAATCTGGTCAAAGGCCGTGAATTCAGCCCCGCCAGTCTCCGCGAGCACCTTCGTGATCGCCGCCGTCAGCGTCGTCTTGCCGTGGTCAACATGGCCAATGGTGCCAATGTTGCAGTGGGGCTTGGTGCGTTCAAATTTTGCCTTCGCCATGGGTCTGTTCCTTCAAACAATCTCAATAAAAACCGGGCTGCTTTTCAATTCCATCCCAAAAATTTAGCCTCTGTGCGGTCGGCACCTTCGATTTGGAGCGGGTGATGGGAATCGAACCCACGTAACCAGCTTGGAAGGCTGGGGCTCTACCATTGAGCTACACCCGCTGTGGCTGGTCCCCTGTTGCCCTTATCGCCCTCTCTCCAAAACACCCCCTCGACATAAATGGTGGAGGGGGTAGGATTCGAACCTACGTAGACGTACGTCGGCAGATTTACAGTCTGCTGCCTTTAACCACTCGGCCACCCCTCCGCGCCAAGGGATATGTCGGCGCAACGGATTGGGAACTATGGTTATTTCCCGAGCGATGTCAACGCCAAAAAGATGCAAAAAAAGGGCACACCAAACGGTTCGCCCCGGATGCACCCGGCCCACGCAACTTGCACTTTCAACGCATCCATATTAGGACCGATTTCCATGAGGCACAAGCACCGGAAACCACGCCCAAAAAAAATCTCTTCCGGGGTCCGTTCCACCTCCGGAAAAGGAGCCAAAAGCGCCGGTGTTCAATGGCTCTATGGCATTCACACGGTACTGGCGGCACTGGCCAACCCGCAGCGGCGCTGTCGGCGTCTCGTAGTCACGCCCGAAGCCCGTAGCGCCGTAGGTGCGCGGCTCGATGAGCTGGTCGCCGAAAATGCCGGCCGTGACAGCCGTATCGACTCCGTGGAGGAAACCACGCGAGCGGCCATATCCAAACTGTTGCCCAAAGGCGCGGTACATCAAGGCGTGGCCCTGAAAGCCGACCCCCTGCCGGAGACCTCGCTGGCGGAGCTGTGCCGTGAAGCGCAATCTGGTGGCCACGGCGTGGCGGTGATCCTCGACCAAGTAAACGACCCCCATAACGTGGGGGCGGTACTGCGCTCGGCAGCGGCCTTCGGCACCCTGGCCGTGATCGTCACCGAGCGTCACGCCCCCGAGGCAACCTCGGCGCTGGCCAAGGCCGCCAGCGGAGGGCTGGAGAAAGTGCCACTGGTGCGGGTGAGCAACCTGCGGCGGGCCATGAAGGAACTCAAAGACAACGGATTCTGGTGCGTCGGCCTCGACGCGCAAGCCGGACAGAGCCTAGCCGACACCCCCATGAAGGGGCTGACGGCCTTGGTCCTGGGGGCCGAAGGGCGCGGCCTGCGCCGCCTCGTGCATGAAAGCTGCGACCTGTTGGCGCGCATTCCCCTGGAGAAAGGGATGGACAGCCTCAATGTTTCCAACGCCGCCGCCATCGCCCTCTATGAACACAGCCGGCGCTCATGATCGTCGCCGCCTTCCCGTCGCCGCGCCTGGTGCTGTCGTTCCGTCTTGCCCTGTTCTACGCCGCCGTCTTTCTGGTGGTGGGCGTACTCATGCCCTTCTGGCCGCTGTGGCTGAATGAAACGCGGGGCATGAGCGCCGAGGAAATCGGCCTGTTGCTGGGAGCGGGACTGTGGATGAAGGTGCTGGCCAACCCCTTCTTCGCCCATTTCGCCGACCGCCGCCCGGAAAAGCGCCGCCTGCTTGCCACCCTGGCGCTAGGCGCCATGGCGGGGTTTTCCCTGTTCCACTGGGCGCAGGGATTTTGGCAATTGCTGGGCGTGACCCTGATCACCTTTTCCATGTTCACGGCCCTGATGCCCCTGGGCGAGAACCTGACCATGATTACCAGCTATGCCCATAAGCTGGATTACGGACGCATCCGGCTGTGGGGATCGCTGACCTTCGTGCTTGCCAGCGCCGGTGGCGGCATGGTGCTGGTGGAGCTTCCGGTTACGGCGGTGTTGTGGCTGGTCCTGGGTGGGGTGGCCCTGACCTTCTTCGCCGCGCTTCAGCTTCCGGACCCAGAAACCACGGGAATCGGCGGTGAATCACAAGCCCCCGAAGCGCCCCTGCGGCGCATTCTCCGTGAGCCCCTGTTCCTTATTTTTCTAGCCGCCGCGGGGCTGATCCAGGCCAGCCACAGCGCCTATTACGGATTCGCCACCTTGTTCTGGCGCGAGGCTGGATTCGCTGACGATGTGATCGGCGGCTTGTGGGCTACCGGGGTCATGGCTGAGGTTTTATTGTTCGCTTTCAGCGGCGCCATAATGGCCCGGGTCACGCCCACCACCCTTCTTGTAATCGCGGCGGCGGCCGGGGTGCTGCGCTGGTGCGTGATTGGTGCTACCACCAACCCGTTTGTGCTATTTCCCATACAGACCCTGCACGCGCTGACCTTCGGCGCCACCCATCTCGCGGCCATGCACTTCATCGCCCGCGCCACGCCACCTGGATGTTCGGCCACCGCCCAGGGCCTTTATTCCTCCACCGCCATGGGTGGCCTACTGGGGCTTGGCGTGATCCTGTCGGGGCGGATTTTTGAGGCCACGGGCGGCGGCGCCTTCCTCGTCATGGCGGGGCTGTCACTGGCAGGCGGCGCCTGCGCCTGGCTGTTGCGCCGGCGCTGGCGGAGCGCTGCCCTCACCGCCCCACCATAGATATATCTCAACAGCTCCTTCCTTAAGTTTTTGGAGTTGAGTCCGCCACGTCGTGTTACTACTTTCTTTCTGGTTGCCGGTGTAGCTCAGTTGGTAGAGCAGGGGTTTTGTAAACCTCAGGTCCGCGGTTCGAGTCCGTGCGCCGGCACCACTTTTCCCTTTTTACAAAAGTCTCAAAGCCCACGGAAATCCCTTTCCTCAAGACCTTTTTCGCCGCTGGCATCCGCGTCCTTATCCATGAGATTCTGGGACGCATGTGGTACGTGCTCCGGGGTTAGGGAGGGCTTAAGGAGCATTCATTAAAGACAGGGAATCACCATAGAAGGGACTGGAACTGACCCCGTGGCGCTGATAGAAAGAAAGGCGCTGAAACAAAAACGGCGTGCCTGTGTTGTCCGTGCCTTGGCACAATAAAATGCGCCCCGGACCCTTGCCCCTTCCCGTGTACCCATAGCGACAGGAAAGGCTTATAAAGAATGCGTGGAGTCGAACAGACCGCCTCCGATCAGACCTCAAAGGACACTCCCGAAGACGCCACCGCCCCGCGCCAAATGGCCAACGCCATCCGGGCGCTAGCCATGGATGCCGTGGAACAGGCCAATTCTGGTCATCCCGGAATGCCACTGGGCATGGCCGATGTGGCTACGGTGCTGTTTACCCATTTCCTCAAATTCGATGCGGGCGCGCCGCGCTGGGCCGACCGCGACCGTTTCGTCCTCTCGGCCGGGCACGGCTCCATGCTGCTCTATGCCCTGGCCTATCTCACCGGCCATGAGGACATGGGGATCGACCAGATCAAAAACTTCCGCCAGCTCGGCAGCCGCACCGCCGGCCACCCCGAATACGGGCTTGCCGCCTGTGTCGAGACCACCACCGGCCCCCTGGGCCAGGGCATCGCCAACGCCGTCGGCATGGCCATGGCCGAGCGCATGATGGCGGCGCGATTCGGCGAGGCGCTTGTCAACCACCATACCTATGTGATTGCCGGGGACGGCTGTCTGATGGAAGGCATCAGCCACGAAGCCGCTTCCATCGCCGGGCATTTGAAGCTGGGTAAGCTGATCGTGCTGTTCGACGATAACGGCATCACCATTGACGGCCCCACCGAGATCACCGTTTCCGACGACCAGCAGGCGCGTTTCAAGGCTCACGGTTGGGACGTACGCGGCGTCGACGGCCACGACGCCGAGGCCGTTGCCGCCGCCATTGAGGAAGCGCGGGCCACTGATACACCCTCACTCATCGCCTGCCGCACCACCATCGGCTTCGGCGCCCCCAACAAACAAGGCACCGCCGCCACCCACGGCGCCCCCCTTGGCGCCGAGGAAGTGGCCGCCGCCCGCAAGACCTTAGGATGGAGCTCCTCACCCTTCGAGGTCCCCAGCCCCATCCTCGATGCCTGGCGCGATGCTGGAAGCCGAGGGCAAGCCGAACGAGAGGCCTGGGATGCGCGGCTGGCCGGGGACACAAATGGGGATGCCTTCACCCGCCGCATGGGCGGCGAGCTCACGGAGAACTGGGAGGCGGCGCTGGCCACGTTCAAGGAAACCCTGGCCGCCGAGGCGCCCAAATGGGCCACCCGTAAAGCCTCCCATGAGGTGCTGGAGGTGCTGACCGCGGCTCTGCCCGAGATGGTGGGCGGATCGGCCGACCTTACCGGCTCCAACCTGACCCTGACCAAGGCCCAGGCCCCCGTCACCAGGGACGATTTCTCCGGCGGCTATATCTATTACGGGGTGCGCGAACACGCCATGGCCGCGGCCATGAACGGCATCGCGCTGCATGGTGGCCTCGTGCCCTATGGCGGCACCTTTCTTGTATTTGCCGATTACTGCCGCAATGCCATTCGTCTCTCGGCCATGATGAAACAGCGCGTGGTCTATGTCATGACCCACGATTCCATCGGCCTCGGCGAGGACGGCCCTACTCACCAGCCGGTGGAACACCTGGCCAGTCTGCGCACCATCCCCAATCTTCATGTGATGCGCCCCGCCGACGCCATGGAAACCGCCGAATGCTGGGAAATTGCACTCAAACGCAATGACGGCCCATCGGTGTTGGCCCTGTCGCGCCAGGGACTGCCGGCCCTGCGCAAGGAGGCCGGGGCTGAAAATCTATGTGCCCGCGGTGGCTATATCCTGGCCGAGGCCGAGGAAAACCCCCGTGCCGTCCTTATGGCCAGTGGCTCGGAGGTGGAAATTGCCCTGGCCGCCCGCGATGCCTTGCAGGCCGACGACATCCCCACCCGCGTGGTCTCCCTGCCCTGTTGGGAAGCCTTCGACACCCAGCCTCAGGATTATCGCGACGAGGTTCTGGGCAAGGGTACGGTGCGGGTGGCGGTGGAAGCCGCCGTCCCATTTGGCTGGGAACGCTACGTGGGGCTCGAGGGCGCGGTGATCG